>Ga0326597_10002355_pt1 | contig 28259 bp, 21 predicted proteins | sample RVTome_12_FD_203789 | JGI IMG/M metagenome (GOLD analysis project Ga0326597, IMG submission 203789) | Soil microbial communities from uranium-contaminated site in the Upper Colorado River Basin, Wyoming, United States - RVT100D185 | ecosystem: Environmental > Terrestrial > Soil > Contaminated >... | reverse complement strand
TTCGTGTTCATCGAGTTCGATGATCGGGAACAGCTTCATGAAAAGAGCCACCAGGAGCGTTCCCAGAGAGAACAACCCCACGGCGACCGCCAGCTCCACCCAGGTGGGGGTGTAGCTCCCAATGCCGTAGGGGAGCAGCTGACCATGGGTCTCAGAGGGCACGACGATCAGATATCGCTTGCCGACAGCTCCGGCGTTGACCAAGACTCCCGCAGTCACCAGCCACGAGATCTTCCAGTGCGTGGTTATGGACATCCACGCCAATCCAATCAGAGGGATGACCAGTGAAGCTATCGAACCCCAGAAGATCCAGGCGTAGCGGCCCGTCAGGAGTACCTCTGAGAGTTTCTGCTCGGCGACGCTGGATTGATAGATGGTGGTGAGGACCTCAACTACTACGAAGTAGAGGTAAGCCACGAGCAACAGCATCAGGAACCGACCCAACCAGGCAAAAGCGTCAAGTCCGATTCGATTCTCGGCCTTGACGATTTTGCGGATCATGGCGGCCATCACGATCAAGTGCCCGATGCCCGAGACTCCGGCCAGGACCACAAAGGCTGGAGCCTGCAAGGTCCCGAACCAGCCAGGGCGCCCCACCTGGAGGCCAAACACGAAACCAAGTGAGGAGTGTGCCACCACCAGCAGCGGAAGGATTGCCAGGGCCAGCCAGAAGGAGGTCCGTCGGTCCCGCTCGCGCTGATCCGGCGTGTCCTTGTAGCCGGCGGCCCAACGACGGAAGAAACCCTGCAGCTTCGATGGCCGCGCCGCCAGTATGGCGGCGTCGGGTCTTGCCGTTAGGTATAGGTACACCAGGCTCGAGAACAGGTATCCCGATATGACCAGGCTGAACGTGCCGAAGAACGGTGACTGCGGCCGGGCATAGCGGAACAGGTTGATGACGCCACGGAGCGGTTGGCCTAGATCCACGAGGATCGCCAGCGCCCCCAGAATCAATGCGACAACCGTCAGCACTTCGGCCATCCGGGCCAGGCTCCTTAACCTCTCGAGGTTGAGGAGCCGGATCAGCGCCGCCACCGTTATGCCAGCGAAGCTCACTCCCACGAAGTACACGACGAGGGATATATAGAGACCCCAAGTCGCTCCCTGCATCGTGCCGAGGTCGCGCATCCCCGTCACCACCATTCCTTGGTTGTGTTCGACGACGAAACCGACGATTCCCACGATCAGACCGGCGGTGGCCAGACCCAGAAAAGCCAACCAACCCCGGGTTATGGTGCCGACTCCCATCGGGAGTGAACTCCTGACTTCATGCGTTGCCATGTGACACCTCCGTCAAGGGTCGTTCGATTTCGCGGGCGTCTGGGGTCGGAGGTGTTCCGCCTACATAGATGACGCTCGGGTCGGTTCCAAGTTCCTCGAGTAGCTTGAACTGCGCTCGGTTCGCCACGTACTGGGAGATGGGGCTCTGGCTGTCGTCGATATCGCCGAAGCGAAGGGCGCCAACGGGACAGGTGTCCACACACGCCGGTACCAGGCCTTGGTCGATGCGATGTACACAGAAGGTGCACTTCTCGATGACCCCCTTGTAGTGTGCACTGCCGGAGGTGAGCCTCTGCTCTTTGCCTTGCAGCTTGGCGTGATCGGGGTTCTTGTAGGCGGGGATTGCTCCCCCCGTCACCGCCATCACGTCGGGGTCGCCGAAGGCGATTTTGTAGTCGGCGAAGGCCTCCTCTGGCTTGCGCCAGTTGAAGAAGTTGACGCCATAGGGACAGGCCACTTCGCAGTATCTACAGCCGATGCAGCGTTCGTAGTCGGTTAGCACCACTCCGTCGTCGCGTTTGTACCTCGCTCCCACCGGGCAGACTTTGGCGCACGGCGGGTTTTCGCAGTGCTGGCAGGGGCGGGGGAGGAAGGAGATGTTGGTGTCGGGGAATTCACCCTGCTCCAAACGGAAGACGTACATCCAGTAGACGGCGCTAGGGGTGTTGTTCTCGATCTTGCAGGCCTCGACACAGGCCCTGCATCCCTGGCACCGGTCAAGGTCTACGGCCATCGCATACCGGGTCACGTGGCATCACCTCCCTTGGTCACCCGCACTTTGACGTGGAACGAGGCATCGGCGGTTTGGCCCATGTAGCCCTCTCCTGTGAAGTAGAGCTCGTTGGGAGTCGGTCCTCTATCCTTACTCACCGGGTGAGTCCACATCCCGAAGTGGTGAGGCATTCCCACCACATCTGGTCGCATGCCCTCTGTCAGTCGGAGGACGGTTGTGACCTGTCGTTTCTCTGCGGTCAGGGCATTGTGTGACTCCACCGTCACCGTGTCGCCCTCTTCCAATCCGAGCCGACGGGCAGCCGCCGGATTCATCTCAAGGCGCTGCGGTCCGCTCAGCTCGGTCAGCAGAGGCACCATCGAGGTACGCGACTGCTTGTGCTCGACCAGCTTGTAGCTGATCAATGTGAACTCGTATTCGGAAGGTGAGCCGGCCATGGTCGGCTGTCGCCAGGTTGGGAACGGCGTGTAGTCGCGCCAGTAGACCTCGTCTGCACCCATCTCCTGTTGTAGGCGTTGTGCCTTGAGCAGACTTTCGCCATAGATGCGATGAATGGCGCCGCCAAACGGTGGGTCGGTGACGTAGCCGTAGCGTTTGGTTGGCGACACCGGGCCTTTGACCCACACTCCGTTCTGTTCGAAATAGTCGATGCCGGAGAGCCCCTGAGCCTTCGCCCAACGGTCGAAGATGTCTCGCACCTCCGGCCTGGTGCCATCGGGAAGAGCGAACTCCGTGTCGGTCAGTTCCAATCCGGCGTTGACCTGCTCGAGGTAGCCGCCCTCTCCGAACAGCTTTCCCATCCGCTCGGTCAGGTCGAGATAGATGTCGATCTCTCCCCGCGACTCGAACAGTGGCTCCATCGGCGGCAGGCGCAGCGTCTTTGCGTCCACGTAGCCATCGCCCGCCGATATCGGGCCCTCGTACTTCTCGATGGTCGCCGCCGGCAGCACCACGTCGGCGAATAGGTCTGCCGTCTCCGAGAGCCAGGGGCTGATGACGGCCATGAACTCGAACATTCCGTATGTGGCCAGGAAGTCCGGCTGGGAGGCGAAGGAGACGAGCGGGTTGGTCATGTGCACGATCGCCATCCGCGGCAGTTTCTCGACTTGATACTTGGCCGGATCCTGCATCACCTTGGTCACCAGACCGGGAAAACCGCTGTTGATCGGGAAGAACTTCGATCCCTTCAACGTAAAATCATAGGGAGGCTCGTTGACTTTGATGTTCTCGAAAGCGGCGTAGTTTTTGTGGATTTTCCAGTTGTAGTCAGCGGTCTGACCGCCCACGGCCCCGGCAGCTCCCACCAGCATGGTGACCATCGTCATTGCTCGCAATGCTTGGAACCCCAACTCCTGTTGGGCCATGTGGTAGGCCATGATGCCCACCGGTCGATACGGCACCTCGACGCCGTCGACGACAGTTGTTGCGCCGATATTGGCATTCGTGCCGAATTCCGATGCGATGTTGCGGATGGCCGACGCATCAACCCCGCACACCTCGGCGGCCCACTGAGCCGTGTACTGCGCCACGTGTTCTGTGAATAGCGAGAAGGCGGTCCTGTAGGTTTTGCGTCCAAGCACGTACTCGCCCTCAAGAGCAGGTTGGGATGCCTCGGTGGAGAGCACCGCGGTGCCCATGCCCTCGTCCCACACCAGCGGCACATCGGTGGCCGTGTCGCCTTCGCCGATCGTCTGTTTGAGCACGATGCCGTCCTCGTCGACCAGATACGGCGCGTTCGTGTAGGTGGTTAGGTAGGGACGATCCAGGAAACCCTGGGCAATCAACTCGTGGCAGAGCGCAAGAGCGAAAGCAAGGTCGGTGGCGGGCCGGATCGGCACCCATTCGTCGGCAAAGGGTCCCGCCGCCCGAAGGCGGGGGTCGATGTGCACAATCTTGAGTCCGTTCTTCTCACGGGCCTGGACCAGCATCCGGGGCCAAGTCAGCCAACAAAGTTTGTTGCCACCGGCATTGGTGATGTTCCATCCCCAAGAAAGCACATACTTCGAGTTGAGTAGGTCGGGATGGAGCACTCCGTGCAGGCCGAGGGTGTATTCCAACGCCCGATACCCGGTGTCTGAGCAGTACGAGCCGTGTCCGAGGCTGGACGATCCGATCGCCTTGGTGAAGGCGTCGTCGTAGAAACTCTTGGCCTTGGAGCGGCCCTTCTGCCACAACACGAGTTTGGGATCTTCGGCGGCAACCTCCTGATACTTCGCTGCCACCAGGTCGAGTGCCTCAGACCAACTGGCTTTTTTCCACTCGCCCGTGACTCCTTTGGCATTGGTTCTGACAAGCGGGGTCTTGACCCGGTTGGGGTCATAGATCGAAACGATCTGTGCCTGTCCCTTCGGGCACAGTGTGCCGTCGTTGAGGGGGTGGCCCGACATTCCTTCGAGCTTGACAATTCTGCCGTCGATTCGGCGCGCCGAGATCCCACAGTCCTGCTTCCCGATCCAACAGGTGGTGAACACCCGGTCCTCGACCGGGGCCATTGCAAGTGTGTCCGCCTTGGCGATTTGCTCGACCGTGTCGAGCAGGAACTTCGACGCGGCCAATGTGCCACCTGTGGCAGCGCTGGCCTTTAGGAACGTGCGTCGCGAGATATCCAACAACGGGTGACCTCCTTGGTGTTAAGCACGAAGAATGCAGGATTCCCGGTTGCGCGAATAGGGACTTTTAGCACTGAGTCGTACTTCATTCTGCCCCTGCCGCGTTTGCCACCTGGCAGGCGGGCTTTCCTGGCCTGGCCTGACGGTGGAGGCGGCCTCGGCGGCGGGGCTGGTGGGCGCCAAGCGGGTGCTCGACTCCACCCCGCTCTACGACGCGGTGGCCACCATAGACACGGTGCCCTCATCCGCTCGGCCTTCCGGGGTTCTTGAAGGTGGCCGACGACGCGTTGGAGGCCGAGCTGCGCTCGGTTGTGGGAAGTGGCGACGACTACGCCAGCGCGGCCAAGCCCCAGATCGACTGGGACGACCCCGACGCCCGCCAGGCGCTCATCGACGCGAGGGCCAAGGACGCCTTCGCTGTCCTGGCAGTCCTTGACGGCCGGGAGCTGGCGCCGACGGTGCCACGACGCGACAAAGTAAACAAGGTTTCGACATACCGCAAACTTCTCGTACCGCGCCGATCTCGATGAGGGCGTTCTGTGTCAGTTCGTTGAGCACGGTTCCGACATACCGCAAACTTCTCGTACCGCGCGATGGCGGGCTCTAGCGGCCGACTTGCCTGATCCCAGAAAAGCCGAAATCCCCTGTGGTTACAGGGGATTTCGGTCGTAGCGGGGGCAGGATTTGAACCTGCGACCTTCTGGTGATGAGTTCCTTCCCGGGGATACTGGTTGGTTCTCGTTGGTACCCAAGAGTGCCCACTACCTGGGGGTTCGCAGAATCCGCGTGATGGCTGGTACCTGTGGATGACCCCTCGTGACGCCCCGTTCGTCAGAGGATCCGTTAGAGGGTCCCGGGTGTCAACGCTGTCGGTAGCAGGGTCTCACAGTGGCGATCGTTCACCTGCAGATTCGAGAAATTCTACCAACGAACCCAGATACAGGTAGGAGGCAATACAGGCCTCATTCTCGTTTTTCCAAGTTGGGGCAGGATTTTGAACTGCGACTTTAGGGGTATCAGTATCAGATCTCCTTTGCGATGGCTCTATCCAGCGAGGGATGCCCCCGCTAAGAGGTACATGGCGTGTGACCATAAGAGGGGACTTCCGATCGGTCCCCATCGTTCAACCCATTGGTCGAACAGTTCTGCGTGGATGAGTACGGACGAAGTCTGTTCGGGAAAGTTTCCGTCTTCGTCAGCCTGTTGAACGACCCACGCCAGCAGCACGTTGGCACGCTCCGCGTTACCCAGCTCGGCCTGCCGCTGTGCCAGCGCCGCCGATAGGAGGACCCATTGTCCACCGCCGTAGTACTCGTCGTCGACGTACCGGTGCGATCCGTTGGCTACTACGAGCTCGTCTTCCACCGCCGCGACCGTCGCCTCGACAATCGGATCGTCCTTTGCGAATGGTCCGAATTCCCCGAGGACGAGAAGCGTGCTGGCATCGTGTAAACCTTCGGGGAGCGCTCTGCCGATGCGCTCATGTCCGGCGACCGGGTGTCCCGAATCCGGTACTTTGGCGGACACGGCTTCCGGCGCGACCACGAATTTCCTTAGGGTGCCGCCGGTCACTCCGCACGCGGTTAGATATTCGGTAGCCCGCTCAGCCGTTGCCCCAATCAACGGGTCGTCGAGAATCCCTGCTGCGCTGTCGAGACCCCGGGCGACCGCTCCCACCGTGGTCGAGTGAACGGCAGTCGGATATTCCTCCCAACAGTCATAACACGGGTAGGTCCATGTCAGCGTCAGATACCGTGCCGCCACCTCGACGGCGGACCGGTAAGGAGCTAAGTCTCCACCCGTGCGCGTCAGGTGATCGGCCAGGCTGGTCAGCCAGAACCCGTACCCATCAAGTTGGAAGTTCCCCCACTCCCCGTCGGCTTCTTCGCCGTCGAGGGTGAACCTTGTGTGGAGGCTGACTTCATCTGACGGTGGTTTATCGGCTGAAACTTCGCCACTTTCGATTTGGGCCGCCAACGCCTCGACCTTGAATGCGTAGCGCTCGATCGTGGCTGCGACCCATTGGTGGAACCTGGCCGCTTCGGCGTGATGACCGTACCGATCAAGAGCATGAGCGATGAAGGCGCCATCTCGTAGCCAGCAGTAGCGATAGGTCTCGAAGTCGGGCGATGCCGCGAATGCGCCTGAATCGGCCTGCTGATCCAGTATGACCTTCAAGCTGTGATCGACAAGCGCGTCCGTCGGGGTCACAGCGCCAGCGTTTCCACGAAGTCACCCGACACGTCGCGGTTGGAGTCGCCGTCAGCGCCGCCCCGGAGCCACAAAACATGCGGAGACTCCACATGGCCGGTCACCGTTAGTTGCCCGTCATGGACCTTTGTCCCAATTCGATTCGAGCTCGCGAGACTCCAATAGACCAGCTCGCTGCCGGCCGTGCCAGGGAAGACCATGGCCACGGGATGGCCGCGTCCTTCGCCGGGTAGATCGACCGGCGAACCAATCAAACCGTCATCGCCGAGCCAGAGTGGAATCGCCACGCCACCCCTGACGAACACCGGGATCTCGTCGACGGCGGCGCTGACATCGTGCCATCCGGGCTGGTGACGCACTCCACTCCACAGGCTCCACCACGACCCTTCCGGGATATAGACACGCCGAGAGGTGGCGCCTTCTTCTAATACCGGGGCCACGATCAGATCGGGACCGAGCAGATACTGGTCGTCAATTCGCGCTGCAACGGGATCCTTCGGGAAGTGCAGGAGCATCGCTCGCAGCATTGGCATACCGGATTGCGCCGTTTCCAACCCGACCGCTTCGAGGTAAGGAATCAAGTTCATGCGCACGCGGGCAAACCAGCGGTAGGTGTTGTGAGCGGCCGGGTCGCCGGTCTGCTCGGCAATGTTCCAGGGGGTTCGATCAACCGACGGGACACGATGCTCGTTGTGCTCGGAGTGGTACTGCATGATCGGAGAAAACGCACCCATGGCAGTGCCTCGTTGGAACAACTCGGAACTCGGAATCGGCCCTGAGAACCCGGCAATGTCCCAGGACCAATAACCGATTCCAGAGAGACCAGCACTAAGTCCGGCCGTCAGCGAGGCCCGATAGGCGGCCCACGTCGAGTCTTCGTCACCGGCCCAGTGCGCCGGGAATGCTTGTGCTCCGGTAAACCCAGCCCGACTGAACAACATAGGCTGGTCATGGTCGTGGCTCGTCAGGAACGAGTGGTAAGCCGCCAGGTAGTGGGTGGGGTACGTGTTGGCAGCGACGTGGCTCCGTTCCCCGACCGAGGTGACGACATCTTCGCCCCAGAGGTGTTCTCCCCCATCGGTCTTGAATCCGTCAACGCCGAGTTCGTCGAGAAGCCAGGCTCGCTTCGCAAACCACCACTGACGACTTTCAGGATTGGTGAAATCGATGACGTTACCGCCCGGGAACCACCAGCCTCTGTTCGGATATGGCTCGCCGTCATTGATCTGGACTAGCAAGTCTTGGCCGCGTGCATGCCCGACGTCGGCCGCATGTTGGGCGTGGGTACCGAGGTCTTTGAGGATCGGGATCTGCCATAGCAGCACGCGGACACCTCGCTCGTGCAGCCATTCGACGAGGCCCTTGGGGTCTGGCCACATCTCCCCAAAAGTCATGTCGGCGTATTGAATGGGCTCGGCGCCGTCGACGACGTCATAGGTCGTGTCGTTGAACAGGTAGAACGTGGCCTCATCTGACCAGGCTTCGATGACGATCACCGACGAGGGGATCCCCTCGCTTATCGTTCTGGTCACTTCAGAGCGCACCCGAGCATCGGTGTTCCATTCGTTGCCCGACATCCACGGCCCGTAGGCCCAGGTGGGAAGCGATGTTGGAAGGCCGACCCGTTGGGCGTAGGTCTGGACGAGTTGAGCGGGTTCGGCGAACAGGAACTGCCCTCGTGCGGGATCTTGATCGGTCGGAATGACCGCTTCGCCGAGATCGGCCGAGTTCGCTCCCAAATCCAATTGAACCCGGTCGCGAGATTCGATCGAGATCGCGTATCCATGATCCGACATAATCCATGGGAGTGGAAAGTACGTGCGGGCGTCTTGTCCTTTGTACTCCTCGTAAACCCGCACGTCTGGGGTACGGCCGCGCTGATTGAGCCCGTCGTAACGCTCGCCTCCCCCGAAGAGCGCTTCGCCAGTGGCGAGTCGCCAGCTGAGAGTCACGGCCTTGACTTTCTGATCGCCGGAAACTCGCCAGCGCGGCGCCGTCAGCACGATCGAGCGACCGTCTACATCGACGACCAGATCGCCGTTCTCAAGGCGGACGTTCAGATCAGATCCCTGGTCCGAATCACGATCCACGTCTTCTGGGTCGAACCACCAGTCCACTCCCGCCTCATCGCCGTGAAGCCTCAGGATGTGGCCAAGTGCCGTCTCCACAGAGCTCCCTGCCCCCGACGTTCGCACCTCCACAAACTCGTCCTCCAGCCATCGATCGACGTCGAGCGGGAACCACAAGGTGGACTCGCCCGTGTCGGAGACAAATCGGTACTTGCCACTGTCAGCGAGCGGACCGATGGTCGTCCACCACGTGTCACCTTCCAACGTGAGTTCGTGCTGAGTGATCTCGGCCTGGGCAACCTCAAGACGAATGGTGCCCATATGCACGTCAGCGCGCGCCCCGACCCTGACGGGGTCAGCAGTTGTCGGGTGCAGGGGATGTCGCCCCGAGAGCGGGACGTCGTATGGATTGTGATCGCCTTCTGGGCGATGGAAAAGAGGGGTAGGCATAGAGACTCCAGAAATCGTGGGGGCGACCAACGTCGTTGGTCGCCCCCGGTTTCGCTACTTGAGTAGCTCCTCGATCGCCGCTTGGGCTTGATCGAGAGCTTCTTGGGCAGTTATCTCTCCTGCCACAGCCTGCTCCAACAACCCATTGACGGCGTCCTGCATTTCTGCCTGACGTTCGATCACGGGCGGAATCGTTACGTTCTCAAGCGAGTCGAGCACCGCCTGCCGGTTGGCCGGCGAGGGCTGCGATAGATAGGCGTCGTACAAGCCGGCGTCGGTCAACGTCGGCAATTCCCACGCTGCGTCCACCCGGGTCTTGGCCGCTTCGGGACTCCCCGTGAGGAAGCTGACCCATTCGGCTGCTGCCTCCTGGCTCTCTGAGTCGGCCGATACGGCGACCCCGTTGGCGAAGAAGTGGCTGCCGCCCTGGGTGTTGCCAGGCTCAACGGCAACATCCCAGGCGAACGTTGCTTCTTCGAACGCGCCGAACATCCATATACCGGTGGTGATCATGCCGAGCTCGCCGTTGACGAACATTTCGCCATCAGAAACGCCACCCATCTCAGCGGCGGTCGGCTGGAGACCATTGTTCACGTTGTCGAGCATGTACTGGAGAGCCTCGACGCAGGCTGGCTGGTTGATGCTGACCGCACCGTCGGTGAAGAATGAGCAACCATTCTGATCGGCTGTCTTGTAGAACTCCCAGAACTGGATGCCTGCAAAGCTTCCCCAGGTGGTGTCACCCAACGCGGAGATCGCCTCAGCGGCCGCCTTTTCATCGGCCCACGTCCAATCCCGGGTCGGGTAATCGACGCCGGCCTGATCGAAGAGATCCTGGTTGAAGAACAACAGAACTGTCGAGTAGCTCTCGGGGAGCGCGTATTGCGTACCGTCGAGGGCGAAGGCTTCCGTGGCCCGAGCGTAGTAACCGCTCGTGTCCACATCGAGTTCGGCAAGTACACCCTTGGCGGCGAAGCTAACGAAGCTCTCGAAGTTGAGTTCGAAGGCGTCCGGCGCATCGCCGCCGGCGATCTGGGTTTGCAGAACGGAGAAGTACTCCTCGAACGGAGCGGTCTCCACTTCTACGGTGATCTCGGGATGAACCTCGTTGAATGCCGCGATCATCGCATCCAGATCCCCGAGGTGATCGGGGGCGGCTGAGAAAGTGAAGTATCGTATGGAAACCGTTTCGGCAGGTTCATCCACCGGTGCAGCTTCAGTAGTCGTTGTTTCTGGTTGTGACGTGTCAGTCGTTTCGGACCCGGCAGCGGTAGTGGTGGTGCTTTCTGACGTTGCGTCGCCACTGCCGCATGCCGCTGCGATGATGGCCATCACGAGTAACAGGGCCCATATGGTTCTTGATTGCTTCATTACATCTCCTTGGTAGTTACTGGCTCGGTATACCGTTTGAGTGCGCCTACTTGCCTCCTCCCAACAGAAGCCCCTCAGAGATGTGCTTCTGTATCGCGATAAAAACGACAATGACCGGCAGAACAGCTACGACCGACCCGGCCATCACGACGTTCCAGTCCGTTTGAAAACGTCCGTGCAGGGCGGCAAGGCCGACCGGAAGGGTCATCGCCTGCTCGTCTCGGGCAATGAACAACGGCCACAAATAGGCGTTCCATGCGGCCATGAACGCCAGAAGCCCGTGCGTGGCGGCAGCCGGTCGGGCGAAGGGAAAGGCGATTCGCCAAAACGTCCGCCACGGCCCGGCACCATCAATCGCAGCCGCCTCTTCCATCTCCATCGGCATCTGCATGAAGTACTGACGGAACAGGAATACCCCAAACGCGCTCGCGATGCTTGGCACGATCAACGCCTGCAGGGTGTTTACCCAGCCGATCCTGCTCATACCAATGAATAGCGGCACCACCGTCACCTGAAACGGGACCATGAGCGTCCCCAGATACAACATGAACATCGCCTGGCGTCCACGAAACTCGAACCGGGCAAGACCATATCCAGCCATGGCAGACGTCAAGACCTGCAGCGACGTGATCACAACGGCCACGACCACCGAGTTCAGGACGATGCGCCCGAATGGCATCACTTCCGTAAGCCTGCGATAGCTGTCGAAGCCGGGGTCCTGAGGGATGAGTTCGGGAGGAATTCTCAGAAGCGACTCGCGAGCTTGTAACGATGTCGAGAGCGTCCACGCAAACGGAACGATCATCGAAAGTGCGAAGACCCCCAGCACGACCCACCCCAGCCGCCGACTTAGTGACGGCCTATGGCCACGGATCCGCAATTGGGTCGTCATCGAATGGTCCTACGCATAATGCACCCACCGCTTTTGGAGACGGTTCTGCGCCACGGTCACCACGAAGATGACAGCGAACAGCACCCATGACATGGCGGCCGCGTACCCCATCCGCCCGAAGGTGAAAGCGTTCCGAACGATCTGCTCGACAACAACCGTCGTGGAGTCGACCGGGCCTGCTTCCGTCAGGATCCACACTTGTTCGAAAACTTGAAAAGAGTTGATCAGCAGGATGATCAACACCAGAAACACAGTCGGGGTCAACAATGGGAACGTCACCTTCCAGAACGCCTGCCAAGCGTTGGCTCCATCGACGACGGCAGCTTCGATGTACTCCGGTGACACGGCCTGAAGCCCGGCGACGAACAGCAACATAACGAACCCGGCGTCCTTCCAGACGCTGGCCATGATCACGGCCACCATCGCCCACCCGCGCTCGAACAACCACGCCGGTCCTTCAATACCAATGAGGCCAAGCATCCAGTTCACGATCCCGAACCGAGAATTGAGCATCCATTTCCAGATGAGCGCAACAGCAACCCAGGCTGATACGACCGGCATGAAAAACACGACCCGCAACGCCCCGGCCGCCCTGCTGGCCCGCTTCAGGAACACCGCGAGGACCAAACCCACCACTGTCACCACCGGGACGTAGCCGACGATGAACGTGAGTGTGTGCCCGAGCGCATCGAGAAACCGTTCGTCTCGTGATATCTCCACAAAGTTCGCTATGCCCACGAACTCGGGATCTGTCAAAAGATCCCACTCGAAGAAGCTGAGGACGCCGGCCACCCCGATCGGCAACACGGTGAAGACGAGAAGTAGGAGGAAACTCGGAGCAAGAAACACCACCCACCAACGTTTCGACGACCCAAGCCACTTCATTGAATCGCCCGCCCATCGAACGCACTGAACGGAACACGTCGTTTGTCCATCGGGGCAGCGAACATTTCACCAAGGACAACACACGCCGCACCCCGTGCCCACGTCTGGTCACCCGCCGGCTCAATGACCAGTTGGGCTTGACTGTCGAGATCGGCAAAAGCATGAGCTTTGAAAGCGGCTCTCATAGGTTCCAGCCGCCACTCACCAGCACGGACACCCTCTCCGCCGACGATGATCAATTCGGGGGCCAGCAGATTGGCGATCGTGGCTAGGCCAAACCCCAGCCAACGTCCCGAATCAGCGAGCACTACCCGGGCAGCCTTATCACCCTGCTCGGCTTTGGCGATCACCGTGTCGAGGTCAATACCCGCTGCCGGAAGGCCTGTCGCTGTGGAGTACTGCTCGACGACTGCCGCATCAGATGCGAGACCCTCAAGGCATCCGACGTTCCCGCAGTCACAAATAGGCCCATCCGGTTTGATAGGCAGATGCCCAAACTCCCCGGCGCCTCCATGAAGGCCACCGTAGAACCGCCCATCAATAACGAAACCGGCCCCGATCCCGCGCCCGACCGTGACGACCGCGAAGTGACGGACTCCCTGCCCGTGACCAAACCACTGTTCCGCCACGGTAAGCGCGTTGACGTCGTTTTCCACGAAAACATCGAGATTGAGCAGTTTCCGCAGCGGGGCCGACAGGTCAACATCGCGCCAATCAAAGAACGGTGAGTAGCGAACGATCCCGGTTTCCCCATCGATCACGCCTGCTACTCCCAGACCGACGCCCACGACTTCGTGCGGGTCGATTCCCTGCGCCGTCAGACATTCACCAACAACGCCGGCTATCGCCGCCACCACCCCGTCCAGGTCCGTCGATTCAAGTGTCGACGTTTGATAGTGGAGAACCTCGGCGTCGAGGTCGGTAACGACAGCAACCAGCGAGGCCTCCATCACCTTTACGCCCACTACATACCCGGCTCGACTATTGAGTTCCAGCAGCACAGGCGGCCGCCCTCTAGCCGAATCGCCGGATCCGATCTCAGAAATAAGGCCGACCGACAACAGTTCACCCGTCAGATTGGAGACCGTTGCCGGGCTTAAACCCGACAGATCAGCGATATCCCGGCGGGAAATCGGCCCCGAACCTTTGACGTAGTTGAGCACGAGACTTCGATTGACCCGTTTGATCCAATTCCGGTTGGCCTTTATTTCATTCACTGAATGAAATATACCCGGACACCAAAGACCCTGTCAACCAGAGATGCTTTCATCTCAACTTTCGTGATGCAGCCTCTTACCAAGGCACGAGGAACAAGATCTGGTGATAGCCCGGGAGCACGGCGGCGTGACGCCCCATCCGCCGAACCAACTTCAGACCAAGGGTCATGGCGCGCCTCACCGTTGTCTCGGAGGCATCTCATAGAGGCAAAAGCTGTCAAACGACCGTCTGACGGCACCGCCGCGTACCTACCTCTTTCTCGCCGCGTGGATGTACGGGCACCCTGGACTACTTGCTCAGATCGGCTGGCAGTGGGAGGTCATGTGGAGCGACGATAGCGATGTCACTCTCGTCGTTGAAAGCGGCGCGCTCACGGCCGATCAGGCGATCGAAGCCGCTCGCCAGGTCGAACCGGTGGATGCAGCCAACCGTTATCCTCGGTTAAGGACCTGCGGTGGCCGTCACGATCTCGTGGATCCGCTTGGCCATGACACGGTCGGCTTTGGGCATCTCGGCGATCTTCTCGAGCAGAGCCTTTTCCCCTTCGACCCTGCCCGCTCCGCGTGCTTCCGCCTCTTTGGCGCGCTCATTCATGGCCGCTCGTTCCTCGGCTGTAAACCCCGTGGACGTCTTGTCGATGGCGGCAGTGCCCTTGGCGGACTCCTTCGTGCCCTTTTTTGCAGGTTTCCTGTCAGCCATCCCGTGCCTCCCTTATGCGGAGCATGTTGCCCGCCGGGTCGCGGACGGCGAAGTCTCGGGCGCCCCAAAATCGATCGGCGGGCTCCTCCAGCACTTCGACCCCCGGCGCGGCAGCGACCTGGTCAAAAATCGCGTCGAGGTCGTCCGAGCGGAAAAACGGACCGGGCAGCTCACCCTTCGCGAGCAACGCCGCTAGCGCGTCCCCATCCTCCTGGGACCGGCCGGCAGCCGGCTGCGACAACACGATCTGGATCTCGGGCTGACTGTCGGTGACCAGGGTGATCCAACGAAAGCCTTCGTTGGCGACCTCGTTCTGCACCGCCAGGCCGAGGGTGTCGCGGTAGAAAGCGAGGGCGGCATCCGGATCGTCGACATAGATGTGCACTGTGCTGAGTGAAATGGTCATGGCCCCAACCTAGGACGGTGCGACGAGAGATGCTTCTCCAAAACTGCTCTCTTCGGCACGCCTCATGCGCCCGACCCTCGGCGGCCGACCCTCCGCGGCCGAGTCACGACCATCTCGATGCAGCCAGGAAGGACCGGCAGCGCGTCGTGGTTGCGAGCGCGGTAGGCACTCGGTGTCTCGCCGACGAGTTCGGTGAAGCGCGAGGAGAACGAGCCGAGGCTCGCGCAGCCCACGGCGAAGCAGACCTCGGTCACACTCAGGTCACCGCGGCGCAGCAGCGCCTTCGCCCGCTCGATGCGTCGGGTCATCAGGTAGGAGTACGGGGTCTCGGAGTACGCCTCGCGAAAACGGCGGCTGAAGTGCGCCGACGACATGAACGCCGTGCGGGCGAGCGCGGGGACGTCGAGCGGCTGGGCGTACTCCCGGTCCATCCGATCGCGCGCCAGGCGCAGCCGCCGTAGCTCGTCGAGGTCGACACCCATACATCGATTCTAGCGGTTCGGCCGTCGGTACTGCCGAGGTCGAGGGAACCGTGCCCGAACTCAAGAGCGGATCCCGATGAGGGCCTCTGGCCGCATCGGTCAGCCGCTAGTCTCAGCCGGATGGGACGCACGGTCTATTGGATGAACGTATCGCTCGAATTGTTCATCGAAGGGACACCGGGCGAGGGCGGGAACGGTGAGTGGCTGCGAATCGGCGAGGAGCTGCACCGCGAGTTCAACCGACTGGCCGGCCAGCTCACCGAGATGGTCCAGGGGCGGGTGGTCTACGAGATCATGGAGAACGCATGGCCCAGGATCGCAACCGACGAAGCGATGCCCGACTTCATGCAGGAGTACGGCAGGATCTGGGTCGACACTCCGAAGGTGCTCGTCTCGCGGACCCGCACCGAAGCGAGCCACAACACCCGGGTCATCGGCGGATCCGACGCGATCGACCAGCTCGCTGCCCTGCGAGCAAGCACTGACGGCGATATCGGCGTCGGCGGCGCCACCCTCGCCACCCAGCTACTTGCCGCAGGCCTGCTCGACGAGTTGCTCCTCTTCACGCACCCGGTCGTGCTCGGCTCGGGTCGGCCTCTGTTCGATCATGTCGACCAGCCCGTCGCGCTCAAGCTCTTGGAACGGGCCGAGTTCGAAGGGGGCGTCACCATGAACCGCTATTCGGTGACCATGTAGTTGGTCGGCGGGCGGAGGGTGAAGCCTCCGAGCTTCAGACTCCGAACCAGCCGGGTCGCCGCCGGCGGGGCGAAACGCCAGAGACCCCCTCAGCTCAGGGGGTCACGATTCGGTCGTTCGGTGGTAGCGGGGGCAGGATTTGAACCTGCGACCTTCGGGTTATGAGTTCCTTCCGTCGCGTGCTGGTTAGTTCTCGTTGGTGCTCGATAGTGCCCACTACCAGGGGTTGCGCGGAACCGACGTGACGGCTGATGCCTGTGGATAACCCCCCGTGACGCCCCATCCGTTAGAAGCGCGGTCAGCAGCCGGGGGTTCAGATCGGGATTGCACGGACGCACGGGTTCATCAGTCCTGCTGCGACCCTGACGGGCCAGGCGGACCCTGGACGACGGCTTCGACTGCGCTGTCGGGGTCGAGGTTGGTGACGAAGACAATCAGATTTGTCCCGTCGCTACGGGCAGACGGGACCAGCAGCCCGTCGAATCCAAGCCACGCACAGGCAGCCCCAATCCGACTGCATTCATCAACCCCGTTCGCGCGGATGAGGTCGATGGACAGGCCCACCGTCTGTAGCGCTGCATCAGTCGAGAGGTCCGCAACACGTTTGAGCCCGACGGCAAGTTCATGGGTCACCCTCGGTTTCGTGATCGGCACCGACTGCAGCGACACCAGGTAGTCGATCTCCGCAGACGCGGTCAGTGGGTCGAGCGCGCAGTAGAGGGCTTCAGTGTCCTGAGGATTCCAACGGGCCCCCCGCTGGTTTGGGCGCAATGGAGGAGTTCCTTCGAACACCTGTCGCCACGCCGTGCCCTGCCATGGGCCAATGTCCGCGTCCTCAAGCGCATCCAGTAGCTCAGGCCCAAACGGTCTGTGCGAGGACATCTTCTCCCTAGACGTAGGCGCCAGACTGGAGCTGGTCAATCAGTGCCAGGACTTCATCCATGCGATCCTCACTGATCAGATCAGCCGGCCTGGCCCCATCTAGCTGACGGTGTGGACTGAACAGCCAGAGCTTCGCCTCCTCAGGGGTATAGAACTCAGACAAGAGCTGCGCTATCCACTCGAGTTTGAGTAGACGATCGAGACTTCGAGGATGCGGACTCGACCTACCTGTCTGCCAGCGAGAGACGGTCTGGGGAGTCGTTTCTAGAAGCTGCGCGACTTCGCGCGAGTTGATCCCACCCCGCTCACGGATGGTCTCGATTCGTTCTGCCAGTGCACCTTTCATATGCTCCCCTTTCAAACCACAAACCAGACTGCGACTGTCACGCCGTCCGACCCAGCCTTCTACCCGTCGGCACCAACGCGGCAGATGCAGCTGGAGCACCTTCATCGAGAAGCTTCGTGAGCGTCAGACGCCAGTTGTCCAACCGAACACGGTGACCCGCGAGATCCGGGGCAGCCTTGACCACCTGGATCATGCGATCGCTTGCGGGTCGTAGCCAGGTGGACAAGTAGTGCTCGGGGCGAGCTACCTCAGGAACCGCTGAGAGGCGGGATATCTCAGCGGCTCTGTTCACCAGGAAGTGGCGTCGAGGATCACTCAAGGTATCGGCAATCCCTCGCGGACAGCACTCGTTAGCGCACTGATGCCGACCCTTGATCCCCCGTCGCTCATACAGCGCCGCTGCAACGGACAGGTCGACGATGGCGCCCACCTCCTGGAGGTAGACACGCGGTGGCGGCACAAATCCCGATCCTGTGGATACCTTCATCAGACCGCCGTGGTCATACCTATCACCGAATGTGACGCTCGATTCGATGCCACCGACCGCGTTGAACCCCAGGAGGGCGAGTCCGACAGTTCCCGTCCGCTCTCCAACGAGCGGTACGCCAACGGAGTGGAGCGACCGAGCGAAGTCGAGGTAACGTGACAGGCTGAGTGGTCCAGCAGAGGTAGTACCAAACGGATGGATCCGCAGCCAGATCGCGTCGATCACACCTGACTTTGCCAAGCGCTCGAGTGACCGGCGGATTCGAGTCCCGAACCTCGTCGACCGTGCTCCCTTCAGAGTGGTGACTAGCGGGTAGTAGATGGCAACGTTCTTAGCGCCGAGTCGATCGAGCGCGTCGCGGAGGATCGAGGCTAACGCCTCGTCGACTGGCAACCACGGGGACAACTCGTCGAGGAAGTGGGTCGGTGCCAGCAACGCGGAAGCACCTGTCTCGACGGCGGCGATCGCTATCAGCTCGGCAAACCGCGTGCCGTTGCTCCCTGCAAGATCTGCTGGCTGATGTGGCCCAGAGCCTGCCCACGGCAGAGAAGCGATAGTGGACCTATCGAAGCCTCCCACAGTCGAAAGCTCTACCGACTTGGGGTCCAACACACGTTCGAGTCCTGCCTCGTCTGCTGCTGATCTGAGGTCCACCGATCGAGCAGGGTTGGCTGCGTCGTACACGATGCCCGCGCCCACTGGCAAGCCCTGACTGATCAACCGGGCGATGATCGCGTTGTCACGAGAACCCGGCCGCACGTATCCGGCGAGCGGCGGTCCGAGCGCTCGCAGGTGACGGATTGAGGATTCATCCACGGGCACCTCCTACATGTCCCATCAAGACTATACACAGATCACTCTACGTTTGCATACACATTTCGGTACGCAAGATTGAGATTGCTGACTCCCAGCCCTTCGAGGCCCGCTCTTCCCCCCGACGGCGAGGGTGGTGTCAACCAGGGAGACAGCCCCACTGGTCGCCTCCTTCATCGCCGAGAGCACCCGCTCCAGGAATTCGAACGGGTAGTGATCGATGTCCCTCGGGCACCACCGAGAGCGCCAAAGGCACCGACGAATCGTGACACCTACGTGAACGCCCGGGAGGTGGGACCAACCTGAGGCCTTCTCGTAGGTGAGGCCATCCGGGAGAACGACGGCCGAGCATGGCCTCTGGCCGTTCATGGGCGCTTCGTCACGCTGTCCCCCAGCGTTGGGCGATGTACTTCTGCTTCTCGTCGGCGTCAGTGATCTCGTGGGTCTTATTGTTGAGGCGCACGTAGAAAGCAGTCTTCTTCCAGTGCCGGCCGTCTTTGACCACGGTCACCTCGGCGTCGACGGGGTAGGCCGACGGCTTGACGTGGACCCGGCACAAATGCTTGCCGGCGATGGCATGAACCTGGGTGGACACGTTGGCGGCGGCGGCGTCACCCATCGATGCTTGGACGATCTGGGTGAGGTGGAGCTGGAATCGGTCGGCGTCGTCTTTGCCTTCCTTGGCGAGGCTGGCGTAGTCGGAATCAAGCCCCGCCACCGTGCCGTCGTCGGCAACACCGATCAGCAAGGTTCCTCCGGCGGGCGAGTTGAAGAACGCCGCGATCGTCTTGAGGGAGGCGGTCTCGAGCGGTTTGAAAACCTCGCCGCCTTCGGCGTGGGTGCGTAACGTCGACTTGTACTCGATCGACGCGGTCTCTCCGGCGGCCAGCAGGTCGCCGATCGGGATCCATTCCTGACTGGCGACCTTGGCGGCGGCGTAGGCACCGGGCAGGGTGGCGGCGATCAGCTTGGCGAACAGCTCGGCGTCGTCAAGAAGCTTGTAGGTGAAGTCCTCGTTGTTGTTTTGTAGGTCAAGCATCGCACCCTCAAAGAAGACCGGGTACACCTCGCCGAAGGCCCTCTCATCATTGGCCCACGCCACCTGCTGCAGGTCCTCGTCGGCCACCAGGGCCTCGACGATCATGCTGGTGTGCAGGGCCTGGGCGTTGGTGAAGCTGGTTCCGTATCGTTCGTTTATCTGGGCGATGATCTCCGAAAGTGGCGCCTCGTCGGGCTGGTAGATCTTCCCGGCGCCACTGAAGATGGTCACCACCTCACCCTCGACGTCGGGGTCGAGCGACACCGACCCTTCGGAGGTCTTCTCCAATGCCAGGTGGGTGAGTTCGATCTGGCTTCCCAGGTCGACCCCAGGTTCGGCGTCGGCGCGGATGAACGGGGCGAGCGCCCTTGCGAACAGATAGTCACGTTCGAGCTTGGTGTCACCGAACGACACGACCTGGGACAGGAACGAGTAGATGCGGATGAAACGGTGCAGGGCGTCGCGAAAGGCATCCTGCTCGTCGGTGTCGAGGGCATGGTGGAATCGGTCGATGGCCGGCGACAGTGCACCGTGGATGCGGGCGTGGTTGGCGGAGGCGTCGGCAAGCAGCAGCCTCACGACGGTCTCGACCTCTTCGGGATGAAGGATCCCATACCCGCCCAGTTCGCCGTGGGTGTCGTACAGCAGGTGGGGGTCGGTGGGTGGCGCAACGGTCTGGACGTACCAGGGGGCGAACGAGGTGCGGATGTCGTCGGCTTCGTTGCGAAAGTCGAGCACGAACGTCCCGGTCTTGTCGGGGTGGGTGCGGTTGAGCCTCGACAGTGTCTGCACGGCGGCCAGGCCGGGGAGGACCTTGTCGACGTACATGGCGTACAGCTTGGGCTGGTCGAAGCCGGTCTGATACTTCTCGGCCACCACCAGGATATGGTTGTCATCCTCGTCGAAGCGACGGGTGGTCTGGGACTCGGGGAAGCCGTTGAGGTTCGATTCGGTGACCTTCTCCCCGTCGACGGTCAACGAGTCGGAGAAGGCGACCAGCACACCAATGTCGCCGTAGCCCTGCTCGTTGCAGTACTTCTTGAGCGCCTGAGAGTAACGGACCGCGTGGAGCCGGGAAGAGGTGACCACCATCGCCTTGGCCTTGCCTCGCATCCGGGGGCGGACATGCCGGCGGTAGTGCTCGACGATGACCTCAGCCTTCTGGGCCAGGTTGTGCTCGTGGAACGCGACGAACCGGGCGATGGCCGCCTTGGCCTTGGACGTCTCATACTCGGGGTCGTCCTCGACCGCCTTCTCGATCCGCCAGTACGTCTGGTAGGTGGTGAAGTTGGCCAGCACGTCCCAGATGAACCCCTCCTCGATGGCCTGGCGCATCGAGTACAGATGGGACGGCTCGTACTTGCCCGTGTTGGGGTTGAGCCGGCCAAACATCTCCAGGGTACGGCCCTTGGGGGTGGCGGTGAACGCGAAGAAGCTCAGGTTGGGCTGCCGGCCCCGGGCGGTGACCTCGGCCAACAGCGCCTCCTCGGCAGGGTCCCCCACCTCAACGGTCAGCGGCGCTTCAACGGCCTCGGCTAGCGCCAACTCGGTCTCCGGATCGGAGCCGGCAGCGCCGAGCACCTTCTTCAAGTCCTTGGCCGCTTCGCCGGTCTGGCTGGAGTGGGCCTCGTCGATGATCACGGCGTACCGCCGCGACGCAAGCGTCCCCACCTTGTCGAGGACGAACGGGAACTTCTGGAGGGTCGTGATGATGATGCGAGCCTGCTCACCGGCGAGCGACTCGGCGAGCTGGGTGGAGTCGAGGTCGATCTTCTGCACCACCCCATGGGCATGTTCGAACTGGTAGATGGTGTCCTGGAGCTGGCGGTCGAGCACCACCCGGTCGGTAATCACCACCACCTTGTCGAACACCTTCACGTCGTCGGCGTGCAAACTCGACAGCCGATGGGCCAACCAGGCGATCGTGTTCGACTTGCCCGAGCCGGCCGAATGCTGCACCAGGTAGGAGTGGCCGGCACCCTCAGCACGTGCCGCCTCCTCCAACTGCCGCACCGCGTCCCACTGGTGGAAGCGGGGGAAGATCATCGTGGCCGGTTTCTTCGACCCCCTGGCGGCGGGCTCGACGTGGAGGAACCGGGCGAGGATGTCGAGCCAGGCATCCTTCTGCCACACCGACTCCCACAGGTAGGCGCTTCGATGCCCGGCCGGGTTGGGCGGGTTCCCGGCCCCGGGACCATCACCCCGGTTGAAGGGAAGGAAGACCGTGCGCGCCCCGTCGAGGCGGGTGGTCATGAACACCTGCTCGGTGTCGACCGCGAAATGGACCAGCGCCCGCCGCAGCGTCAGGTTCTTCGGGTCGCGGTCGGCCCGGTACTGGGCCTTGGCGTTGTCGACGGTTTGGCCGGTGAGATGGTTCTTCACCTCGGCGGTGGCCACCACGATACCGTTGACGAACAAGCCGAGATCGATCGTCTTGTTGGTTCCCGGCTCGTAGGGAAGCTGGCGGGTGACGGTCAGCCGGTTGGCGGCATACCGTTCGGCGAGCAGCGGGTTGAGCCCGGAGGCGGGACGGAAGTAGGCGAGGGCGAACTCGGACTTCTCATGCCCCGCATACACCAGCCCGTGTCGGAGCACGTCGACGGTGCCCCGGGCGTCGAGCTCTTTGGTGAGCCGGTCGAGGAATCCGCCCCGGGCCGCGGCAGGTTTGTTGGCGTGGGTCTTCAGCACCTTGGCCCACTCGTCGGGCTGAGTGTCCTCGATGAAGGCGAACAGCTCGGCCGTGTCCAGGCCCCGGCCGGCGTCGAAGTCGTCGGACTGGGTGCCGAGCTTCCATCCGACGTAGCCGCCGTACTCGGCCAGCCACCCGGCGATGTGTGATTCGAACGCCGCCTCGTTCGGTTTCACGAGGTCACTTCCTCTCTCCAGCAAATTGGATTAGCGCCTGCGGTGACGAGCCGCTATTCCAGCGATCGGCATCTTTCTGGAATAGGAGCCGGGGGTGCCGATCAATCATGATGGTTCATTCTGGTCCGAGGCCGGGCCGGTACCGCCCCACAATGCCGAGATGGGGGTGGCCCAGATCCTGTCATCGAGTTCAACCGTGAGCGGGCCGGTGTGGAACACCACACCGGCAATAAACCGATCCCCAAGCTTGTCACGGAGGAACCTCAGCCCCTTCCCGTCTGACCGATCCACCATTGTTGCCGACTTGACCTCGATGGCTGTCACGAACCCGTCGGATCGTTCCACGACCAGGTCGACCTCGATCCCGGTTCGATCCCGGAAGTGTGCGAGAGCCAACGGCTGGTCGATCATCGCCGCCTGTTTGATCAGCTCCATCACCACGAACGACTCGAGAAACGACCCCCCTACCGGCATCCGACCAAGGCGGGCAGCATCCAAGCCCAGAACCGACGACGCCAGACCGGTATCCGTGACGTGCAGTTTCGGCTTGCGGCCCACCCGGGCGGATAACCCCACAGTCCAAGATGGGAGTTCATGGACCAGGAAGGTCCTGTCGAGCAAGTCGAGATAGGAGCGCGTCGTCTGCGGTTTCACGTCGAGACGCCGAGCCAGCTCGGCCATCGTCACCACGGACGCAGTCCGCTCGGCCGACAGCCGGTAGAGACGGCTGATCACCCCCGGATTGCGAACATCGGCGAGATCCGGCAGATCACGATCTGCGACGGTCGACAGATAGCTGGCGAACCAGCGTTCCCTCAGTCTCGGCGTCGGCCTTGCCAGCGCGCCCGGATACCCGCCGGCCGCCACGAGTTCGAATACACCGTCGCGACTCACCTCGGATCTCACGCCGGGCGGCTCCCCCGTGGCGAAGACCTGGGCGAGCCATTGGGGAAGCGCTCCCAGCACCTCCCCAGCGGAGAGTGGCATCAAAGTGACCCGATGAACCCGACCCGTCAGCGTTTCAGTGCCGGTAGGAAGCAACCGCCCGCTTACGGATCCGGCCAGTAGGAACCTCGCTTGCCCACCTTGGCGGTCGACCACCCGCTTGACGATCGACAGAACACCTGGAGCGTGCTGGAATTCATCGATCACCACCAGGCCCGGAGAAAGAAGCGGTGTAGCAGAGCCTTCTACGATCGCGGCACGGGTAGGAAGGTCGTCCAGATCCACTACCGGCACGCCATACTCTGCGGCAATCGCATGAAGCACCGTCGACTTCCCCGAACCACGCGGACCTTCGATCAGAACCGCTGGTTCTTCGGACACCAGCATTCGAATATGGACGTCGGCCAGACGGGGCACGACTCGTGGCAGGGCGATCAATCCGGTGCCTCACCATAGGGGCAGTTTCGCAAACATCCTAGCGGCAGTTTCGCACCACTGCAAGCGGCAGTTTCGCAGCATTGCTAGCGGCAGTTTCGCAGGAGCGGTCGAGGATCCCGATCCTGCGGTACCGCTCCAAACCGCGGAAACGTCCCCCTACCAACCGCGATCGCGTCCCGAATCGGAGGCGCCGTGGCGGCTCGCTCGCCGCCCCCGGGTTCGGGTTCCGGCCCGCATCGTCAACCCAAGCACGGCCGCGGACGCGACGGCAGGTTTGACCCCCCCCCCAAGACCCCAAGGATCTCAACGATCAGGTGTCAACGAATGCGCGGCAGCTCCAGGTGTATCAATGGGCTGGTAGGGTCTGGGGCATGGATACGGAGCAGGTGATAGCTTCCATCGATCCGGTTTCGATGAATGATGTGGCATCGCTGGGTTCCGTTCACGGACCGTGCGTTTCGTTGTTCTTGTCCACACATCGCTTCGGGCCCGAGACCACGACCCAGGACCCGTTGCGATTGCGCAACCTCGTCAAGGCTGCCAAATCGGAGTTGGTCGATGCCGGCACCGAACGCCGGGTCATCGACGAGATCCTCACGCCCGTGTCTTCGCTAGTCGACGACACGACGTTCTGGCAGCACCAATCCGACGGCCTGGCGGTGTTCAGCGGACCGGGGCGGTTCGAAAGGTTCCGGATTCCGCTGGCGTTGGCGGAGGAGGTGACGGTGGCCGGATCGTTCCGGGTCCGCCCGCTGCTCGCTTCGGTGTCCGGCGACGACCGATGCTTCGTACTGGCGCTCTCCCAGAACTCGGTGCAGCTCTTCGAAGCGACCAGGTACACGATGACCCGGCTCGATGCCGGGTCGATCCCCGAGTCGATGGATGCCGCACTCGAGTTCGAGGACCCCGAACGTCAGCTCCAATCGCATTCGGTCGGTGGCGGCGACGTGGCGTTCCACGGACACGGCATGGGCGGTGAGGTCGAGAGGGGCGCGATCGAGCGTTTCCTACGGGCTGTCGACCGTGGTGTCATTGACGCGCTGGGCGACGTACGCGACCCATTGGTGCTGGCATGCGTCGATTCCTACCTGCCGATCTACCGCTCGGTGACCAGGTACCCGAACGTTGCCAACGAGGCCATCGCCGGCAACGCCGAGCACCGTTCGGTGGCCGAACTGCACCGGGCTGCGTGGCAGATCGTGCAACCGCAGATCGCGGCGACAACCGCCGCGGCGATCGCTCGATACCAGAGCGCGGTCGGTACCGGAAACACTGCCGATACCATCCTCGAAGTCCTCGCTGCTGCACGTGATGGCCGCGTTGCTCAGCTGTTCGTCGCCGACGGTGCCCCAATGTGGGGGCGCATCGACGAGCAAGGCAACATCTCGGTGGCACAAGCGCCATCGATCAGCGATGAGGACCTGGTCGACCGTGCGGTGTTCGAGACATTGGCACACAACGGCGAGGTCATCGTCACCGACCCGGATGCGCTGGGCGTGAACACGGTCGTCGCGGCAGCGTTGCGCTATTGACATACCCTCCGACATCACAGGATTCGACGACACCGCGACACACGAGCCCGGCACCGACTCGCCCAAGTGTTGCACTGACCGATTGAGTTCGACCCGCCTCAAACCGCAGAAACGTCCCAAGACCGGCCGCGTTCGCGTCCCGGTTTGGAGCCGCGGCACGTTGCTCGCCGGCTCGGGCTAGAACCACCCCTCCAGGGGCCGGGGCGAGCGCATGTCCTCGGTCGTCTCTTCGGTGTCGAAGAAGGCGGGGTCGAAGTCGAGTGGCGCCCACTCGCGCAGCTCCTCGTGCTCGGCATGGTCGGGGTTTGCAAGCGCCTCCAGTAGATCGGCATAACCCCAGGGACCGCCGCAATCCTCGGGCGGGCAGGAGCGTCGACCGGCCAGGCACACCGGATATTCGACTCCCCGCTCGGGAATGCTGATCGCTTCGACCAGCAGGTCGTGCTCCCAGCCGTCGCCGAAGTCGTAGTCGAACCGCATCTTCATCCCCACCTTGGGAAGCACATCATCGAGCCGGAACCGATTCTCGTCGAGGAAGTCGAGATCCCAATCAGGATCAGGCTCGCCGTACCTCCTGCCGCCAACCTCAAAGGCATGGAGGTGATAGCTCTCCCACCCCATCGCCGCCTCCAGCACCGGAGCCAACTCCCCCAAGGTGAGATCCGACTCCACCACGATCCGCCGCCACACCGGCGGCTTCACCTCACGGAGCGTCACCTTCAACTGATGGACAGTCCTCGTCACGACGCCTCCCCGGCGATACTTTCGGCAACATCAAGTTCGCCGGTCACGGCAGCGGTGATGAGAGCCTGGCGGCGCTCGGTCAGAAGGTCGACCTGGCACGTGAGCTTGGCCACGAGGTGATCCACCCGCTGTCTCTCCCGGTCAAAGGCCGCAGAGAGCTCGCGCTGCTCGTTCGGCGCGGGTGCGGGTACGCGGAGCTCAAGGATCTGAGCCACGTTGATCCGACTGAAGGTGGTGCCGACCTTCTCAATCTGGAGCTGATCGACACCAAGAGAGTTGAGCACGTACGACAGGTAGAGCTGGTCCTGGTCGTCTGACGTGATGAGGCACACATCCTGGCCCATGCAGAAAGGCCGATCGGTATCCACGTACGCCGCGATACCGATCGATGCATTGCGGCTGTAGATGATGTCGCCTCGCTTGGGCCGCCGCCCTCCACCTGTGAGATCCAGGTAGTCGACATCATCTACGAATCGGTGTGCACGAGTGAGTTCGAGGCGGCCTGGCTCGATATCCCCTGGGCTCACAACCGGGTACCCGCCGTCTGAGACGTAGGTGGGCGTTCGGTGTCTGCAATCGATTACCCGCCATCCTCGCTTCAGCGGCAGATCCGCGACTGGCAACTGGCGGATACGACTGCGAAGCCACACCTGATACCTGGTCTCGAGCAGTTCGGCCATGCGCCGCTTCTTGGCGATGAGCGCGTCGATCCGGGCCGTTTGGGTGTCGAGGAAGTTGGCTATCGCCCGTTGCTCATTGACCGGCGGCCAGACCACCCTCGAAGCTGCAAGGCCGTCAGTGGAGAGTTCGGAGAAGGTCGAGCCCTGACCGCGGCTTTCGAGTTGCGACGTCATAGTCGAAAGCTGATAGCGGAAATAGCGGCTGTCGATACTCGTGACCGGTACGAGGCCGCGGCAACCTTGATTGAAGGCAAGATCGACACCTGCCTCGGCCACATAGCCGATCGGCGCGCGGGTCGACACAACGAGTGCACCAACGGGAACCAGCCGACTTCCGGAAAGAAGCCCGGCTTCCGTGAGTGTGCGGTCGGTCGATCTCAGGACTCCACCGTCCGCACGTCCGAGATCAACAGGCGTCGCCCACGGCACTTCGCCTTCCCAGTTTGTGGCGTCGCCCGTCGGCGTGCCGCCGTTGACGATCCGAAAGATCCGACGAAGGGGCACCTCAGGCCACGTGGTCACACCGTCACCTCGGCCAGCAGCTCTTGGATCTCCGCCTCCAGCGCTTTGATCTCGGCGTCAATCTCCTCGAGCGGTCTTGGTGGCTCGTACCGGTAGAACTGCCGGGTGAGGGGGATCTCGTAGCCGATCCTGGTCTTGGCGTGGTCGACCCGGGCGTCAGGGACGAATGGCAGCACCTCGGCCTCCAGGTACTCGTCGATTGCCTTCCGATACACGGGAGTGGCAAGGCGTCCGGATGGATCCGGTTCGTACGAGACCCGGCCGTCGGGCAGAGGAACGTTCTCGTTGTCACGTAGACCCGGGTCGGGCTTCGGCCGGCCTTTCGAGTCGGTCTCACCATCCAGCGGCCGTTCGACGGTGATGCGGAGAAACCCGAATGCCTCGTTGGGGAGGATCTTGACCTGGTCGCTTTCCTCAAACTCGCCGTAGAGGCGCACGATCTCGGCGATCTGGTCGTCGGAAAGCTGCTTGCGCTTCTCGCCGAGGCTCTTGCGCATCTTGGTCCACAGCTGGCGAGCGTCCACGAGTTGGACCTTGCCCCGCCGCCCGGGGGCTTTGCGGTTGGTGACGATCCAGAAGTAGGTGGAGATCCCGGTGTTGTAGAAGAGTTGATCGGGCAGGGCGACCACCGCCTCGAGCCAGTCGTTTTCGATGATCCAGCGCCGGATCTCCGAGGGGCCGGACTGGGCAGAGCCGGTGAATAGCGGCGAGCCGTTAAAGACGATTGCCAGCCGGGACCCACCTTCGGACGCGGGTTTCATCTTGGAGATCATGTGCTGGATGAACAGCAAGCTGCCGTCGTTGATCGGCGGGAGCCCTGCACCGAAGCGTCCAGCGAATCCCTTGGTCTGGTGCTCGTCTTTGATCTCCTTCTGCACCTTCTTCCACTCGACACCGAATGGCGGATTGGCGAGGAGATAGTCGAAATGGCGGCCCTGATGGCCGTCCTCTGAGAATGAGTTGC
>Ga0326597_10002354_pt1 | contig 28301 bp, 27 predicted proteins | sample RVTome_12_FD_203789 | JGI IMG/M metagenome (GOLD analysis project Ga0326597, IMG submission 203789) | Soil microbial communities from uranium-contaminated site in the Upper Colorado River Basin, Wyoming, United States - RVT100D185 | ecosystem: Environmental > Terrestrial > Soil > Contaminated >... | reverse complement strand
CGCCGGCGTTCTGAAATCCCTCATTCAACCCGTCTCCGATTCTTTCCTCTGCCTTCACCCGGACTATCGCAAGACTTGCATTTACGTGCGTGAACTTTCCTCCCCGCCCAAGATCAGAGTGTACCGACTCTCACCTCTGGATCTCGCTATCTCCAAGCTCTCGCGCTTCCAGCAGGTCGATATCGAAGACATTGAAGCGATCCTCAGGAAGAAAAAGTTCACCAAGACAAATTTCCTTAAGCGATATGCTACTGCCCGGGCTTATTACACCAACCCAAAGGCTACGGATTTTAACGTGCGGCTACTTATCAGGAAAGTCTACGGAGAGGATTTCGACCCGAAAACAGACCTGCCTGAGCCTGAGGGGGGACCCTAGATCTCGAGTGCCCAGGTTTACCGGAACCGGTCCGTTTTTTTCCCCGACCACGGACCTAAACACAAATGGCGTAGCGACGGAGCGATTCTCGGGTCACATCCGGCTCTTACCGGCTTGCGATAGAAAGTAATATACATAATTAATGTTCGACCGGGACTCCCAAAAGGCAAGCCTCTGAAGAAGCGGCTGCGGCCTTCTTGGATCCCGATGGTTTGGACGGCGAGGATCTGGAGCATTCATCGACCAAACCTCGCCGGTTACGGTTAGCCAAAGGCGGCTTGGGACGTATCCTGGTTATTGCCTACACGACAAGGAGGCGCGGCCATGAAGAAATCACGAGGATTGTCAGCGCGCGGCGAGCGAGCAGGAAAGAAAGAAAAAGATATGAAGAGACGGAAGATTGACTTTTCTGACATAACCGAGCTTTCGGAAAAGCAGCTAACTACCATGCGGCGTGTGGGACGTCCCCCTCTGGGCGACGAAGCCAAAAGGCTCATCGCCATCAGGTTGGATGCCAAGGTTTTGCGTTGGATCCGGAAAACCGCCGACGAGAAGGGACGTCCCTACCAGTCCCTAATCAACGATATACTCGAAAGAGAAATGAGGAAGGCGAGCTAGGGTGAAGCTAGGCTTCGATGCTTTCATGGCAAAGCTCTTTTTCCGTGTACCCCTTGCATGTACACCTAGCAATTCAATTTAGCACGATCCTGACTACGAAAATCGTTTACTGAGATGCTTTAAGCATTCGCGGTTGCCGAGAACCAACGCTTCTTTCTTGCCGTGGCTCCAGTGTTTGAGTTGACGCTCGCGCTTGAGGGCGTCGGTTTTGGTCTGATACATTTCGGAATAGACCAGGTGAACCGGGCGGTATTTGAATGTGTATGCGGCGCCCCGGCCGTTATTGTGAGCCTTCAGGCGGGCTTGGAGATCATGAGTGGAGCCGACGTAAAGAGTGGAATTGGCACAGCGTAGGATGTAGACGTAATGGACCATTGTACGCTATTTAGGGTCCAGGGCGAATCGAAATTCAGGGAAGAAACTCGCCTCTCGACTGCTCCTTTCAGTCGCGCTCGAGGCACCATTCGACTCGGGATCGGGGTGGCTCGCCATGAGCGAGCGAAGCGAGTCGAAACATATGAAACAGGTCCCTCGACTGCTCCTTTCAGTCGCGCTCGGGGCACCATTCGACTTGCCTAAAAATTGGCTCGCCATGAGCGAGCGAAGCGAGTCGAATGGTGGAGGCGGGGGGAATCGAACCCCCGTCCGAAGGTCTTCCATCAAAAACGACTACATGCTTAGCCGCTGATTTGATCTCGCTCCGCAAGCCCCCAGTGGCAGGGTCTTACGGAACCAGCCGGTTTGGATCTCGACCTCATCCCCTCCGGCAGGAGACTCGGTCCATCCCGCTAAACGACGCCTTATCCGATCCCGCGGGAGAAAACCGGTAAGACGCTAGCTGCGCTTAAGCAGCTAGGGCGTATTCAAAATTATCTGCAGTTAAATGCAGCCTGTTTGTTTAACGGGCCAACAGGACCCCGGCATGCCGCTTTGACTTCCCACCCCCGTCGAAACCACATCGCCCCCATACGTTGAAAATGGTCAATCGTTAATCGTCAATGGTCCCCGCCTAACCCCACCTCTTTCTTCCATGAACCCTTTCACCAATCACGACGGTTCACGCCACGTGGCAGGGGGAGTCCGTTTGACGATTGACGAATTACGAATGACGGTCGCTACGACCGTTTTGCGCTTTTCAAAGAACGTTCCACTTCGCGCCGCGCCTCCTTGCGGCGGATGGTCTCGCGCTTATCGTAGCTTTTTTTACCGCGGGCCAGGGCCAGGAGCACCTTTGCCCGCCCATCCTTAAAGTATATCCTCATCGGGACCAGGGTCAAGCCGCGCTCTCTGACCTTGCCCGTGAGTCGCTGGATTTCCCTTTTATGCAGGAGGAGTTTGCGGGTCCGGGTGGGCTCGTGGTTGGACGCGCTGGCGGCGGAGTAGGGGCTGATATGGGCGTTTAAGAGGAATGCCTCGCCTTTGCCGATGCGGCCGAAACTGTCCTTCAGGTTGGCCTTACCGTCCCGGAGGGACTTGACTTCGCTTCCCACCAGCACCAGGCCCGCCTCGAAGGTCTCCTCGATGAAGTAGTCGTATTGGGCCCTGCGGTTGACGCATACGACGTGCTCTCTGCTCGCCTTTTTCTCCACCTCTTTGCTTCTATGGGTTTCCCGTCAACCGTTTGGCAATGCCGTTGTTCTCGTTCAGATAAACCCGGGACGGCCGGTAGCTCCGGGCTTCCTCCTCCTCGAACCAGGCGAAGGCGGCAATGATGATCCTTTCGCCGGCCTTGATCCGGTGCGCCGCAGCCCCGTTCATGCAAACCTCGCCGCGACCGGCGGGTCCCGGAATGGCGTACGTATCGAGGCGCTCCCCCGTGGTGAGGCTCCAGATGGCGACTTTTTCATAGGGCACGATGCCCGCTGCATACATCAACTCGGCGTCGATGGTAATGCTCCCTTCATAGGCCACGTTGGCGTCGGTGACCCGGGCGCCGTGAATCTTTCCCTTGAGCAGGCAGACGTTCATGCTCATTTTCCTCTAAGCTCCGAGCAGGCTGTTGTCAATGAGGCGCGCTTTGCCGACCCGAACGGCCAGGGCAAGTAGCGCCTTGCCCTCAACCTTCTTGATGGACTGGAGATTTTCGGGATCGCAAAGTTTCACGTACTCGGGCCGCACTAAAGGCTCCCGAGCGATTTCGTCGCCGACCTGCCTGAGAATACCGCCGCCGTCCCTTTCCCCACGCAGCACCAGGTCCTCAGCTTTTTTCAGGGCGCGGGAGAGGCAAAGCGCCGACTTGCGCTCCTCGGCATTCAAATAAACGTTCCGGGAACTCATGGCGAGACCGTCCGGCTCCCGCACGATGGGATGGCCGACCACCTCGATGTCGAAGTTCAGGTCCTCCACCAGACGGCGAATGATCAGGAACTGCTGGTAGTCCTTGAGGCCAAAGACGGCCACCCGGGGCCGAACCATGTTAAAAAGCTTGGCGACTACCGTAGCTACCCCCTGAAAGTGGCCCGGCCGGTGGGGTCCGCAGAGAAACCGGCTCAATTCGCCCACCTCCACCCTGGTCTGATACCCCGGCGGATACACCGCTTCGGAGCCAGGGTGAAAGATAACGTCGACACCTTCCCCTTCAAGCAGCCCGCGATCCCTCTGGAAATCCCTCGGATAGGCGGCAAAATCCTCGCCGGGAGGGAACTGGGACGGATTGACAAAGACGGAAACCACCAGGCAATCCCCGTGCTTTCGGCCCTCGCGCACGAGCTCGAGGTGCGCCCCATGAAGGTATCCCATGGTGGGCACCAGCACCACCCGTTTACCCTGGAGCCGCTTTTGTTCGCTCCATTTTTGCATCGTACCGATGCTTTCTATAATCTGCATAGCCGCCGCCTTTAATGAAAGGAGTGTTCGTCCCCGGGAAAATCCTTCGCCCGAACTTCGGCGATGTACTGTTTCACGGCTTCCGTCATCGCGCCTTTAAGGTCGACGTATTTTTTTACGAATTTTGGCGTGAACCGGTCGAAAATTCCTAGCATGTCGTGAACCACCAGCACCTGCCCGTCGCAGTGCACCCCGGCCCCAATGCCGATGGTCGGGATGGACAGCCGCTCCGTGATTTCCCGGGCGAGCCCCATGGGAATCCCTTCCAGGACCACGGCGAAGGCCCCGGCCTCTTCCACCGCCAGAGCGTCTTCCAGGATCGCGGCGCGCCGGGATTTTTCCTTTCCCTGGACCTTGTAGCCCCCGAACTGGTGGATCCACTGGGGCGTGAGTCCCACATGTCCCATGACCGGTATCCCCGCGCTGCGGATGGCCGCCAAGGCATCTCGCATGCCGAGCCCCCCCTCCAGCTTCACCGCCTCCGCCCCGCCCTCTTGCACTAGCCTCCCCGCGTTTCGGGTCGCTGCCGCCGAACTCACCTGGAAAGTGAGAAAGGGCATGTCGGCGACCACCAGCGCCCGCGCCCTTCCCCGGGCCACGGCCCGCGTGTGGTAAATCATCTCATCCAGGGTCACGGGAAGGGTATTCTCCCGTCCCTGGATCACCACGCCCAGGGAGTCCCCCACCAGGAGAATATCGACGCCGGCCTCGTCCAGAATCCGGGCGAAAGCGTAGTCGTAGGCCGTGAGGGCCGTGATCTTGTCGCCCCGGCCCTTCCTGGCCAGGATTTCCGGTACCGTTACTTTTCCATCCACGGGTCGGCGCCCCCAAACTAAAAAAGCCTCCCGGCCAGAGGCGGAAGGCTATCTCTACCGGGAGGCCCGCTGGAAACCATCAGGCACTATCGGGTGGAGACTTAAAACGTCGCCGTCCGTCTCAGTCCAGGCTATCTGGATCCAAGCGGTATGTAATGCTGCGTCCCCGAGCCCATCGTATTGATTTCCTTAATCAAGTCAGCTAGTTCGTCGCTGCTCGCCATGAAATCAATGTCCGAGGTATTGATGGCCAACAGGGGGCTTTCGTCGTAACGAAAGAAAAATTCGTTGTACGCGCGCGCCACCTCGGTCAGGTACTCGGGGGTCACATCTCTGTCAAAATCCTTGTTCCTCTTCCTGATCCTCTTGTACAAAACGTCGGGCCGGGCCTGAAGGTATACCACCAGATCGGGCTTCGGCACCGTGGGTCCCAGAGTTCGATACAACTGCCGGTACAGGGCCATCTCCTCGCCGGTCAGGTTCAATGAGGCAAAGATGCGGTCCTTGGCGAAAAGATAATCGGCCACCGTGTTCTGCGTAAAAAGATTTTGCTGAATCAGCTCTCTCTGCTGCTGGTAGCGGCTCAGCAGAAAGAAAATTTGGGTCTGGAAGGCGTGGGTTTCACGGTCTTCGTAGAACTTGGTGAGAAAGGGATTTTCCTCAACCTTTTCGAATACGCCCCGGGCCTGGAATTCCGTCACCAGGCTCTTGGCCAGGCTGGTTTTGCCCACGCCGATGGGTCCTTCCACGACGATGTAGCGGGGCTTCTTCATACCGCCCTTAATTTACAATAACCCTTTGGGATTGTCTACCAACGCTAGGGACGCCTGTAAGCGCTGTATTCTACAAGCTTATTGAAGTCCCGGCCCAAATCGCTCTCCCACCGTTCCTCAATGAGATCCGCCGGGCATTTACCCTGGTTGACGAGCAGCTCCTGGAGCGGCTTTAGGTAAAGGGTCTCGTCCTCTCCATTGCCGTTTAGCACCTGCTGGCGTTTGAGTCCTTCCCAGCCGATACCGAACAGCTCCCTGGCAAGGTCCAGGAAGGAATGGCGATGAACCCGTGCCCCGAGGGCGTAACGGTGAGAGTCGTGATACGCCGACATCCGCTCGTCCAGCGACCACTCCTTGACCAGGTCCCAGGCGGCATCCAGGCAATCGGACTCGTAAAAAATCCCCTTGACGAGGGCGGACAGGGCAGGCATCAACTCCGGGGACTGGCTGTCGGCCGAGCGCAGCTCGATGTACCGTTTGATGCGGACCTCGGGGAAGAGCGTCGTCAGATGGAGCTCCCAGTCCTCCTGCATGGCGTGGTGGCCGTTGTGACCGCGCTCGAGAAAGCGACGGAAGGGGACACCGGTAAAATCGATGAACTCGCCTTCCCGTTTGATGAAATACATGGGAACATCCAGAGCGTAGTCCACAAAGTGCCCGAAGCTAACCTCCGGTGAGAAGGCGAACTGAAGCAGACCGCAGCGGTCCGCGTCGGTGTGGGTCCAGATATGTCCCCGCAGGGACTTGTACCCGTTCAGAGAACCTTCGGAAACCGGGGAGTTGGCGAAAATGGCCGTAATCAAAGGGACGATCCCCATGCCCGTACGGAACTTGGCCATGGCGTCCCGTTCGTCGCCGAAGTCGATATTGGCCTGGACCGTGGCCGTTTGCTTCATCATTCGTTGGCCCATGGTTCCGACCTTGGCCATATAGGGCCCCATAATACGGTACCGCTTCTTGGGAACCCATTCGATTTGCCCGGGCGGGCTCACCGGCTGCATGCCCAGGCCCAGGAAGGCCACGCCCAACCCCGCTGCCACCTCCAGAAGCTCGTGAATATGCTGGGTAAACTCCGCGTGGGTGCAGTGTATGTTCTGGCAGGGCTCGCCGGCGAGCTCGATCTGCCCCCCCGGCTCCAGATGGATCTCAGCCCTGCTTCCCTTCAGGGCGATGATGTGGCCGTCTTCCATCTGGGGCTGCCAGTCGTAACGCTCCACCAACGCCTTGAGAATAGCCTCGACCCCCCGCGGCCCTGAATAGGGGACGGCCCGGCCGTTGTCACACTGGATACCGATTTTTTCGTACTCGGTGCCCACGCGCCACTGGTCGCGGGGTTTTCCCCAGGAGTGAAACAGCTCCTCCAGTTCTTCTTTTTTACTGATGGTTGACATTGGCGCGAATATTCCTGACAAAGGGCGGGTTGATCACGCCTCGTTCGGTTATAATAGCGGCGATGAGTTCCTGGGGCGTGATATCAAATGCCGGATTGAGAATGCCGATGCCCCGCGGAGCGATGCTATGCCCGAAAATATGGCTGACCTCCTTTACATCCCTCATCTCGATGGGGATGCCCGAACCCGTCGGACATTTTAGGTCAATGGAAGAGGTTGGGCAAGCCACATAGAAAGGCACCTGATGGCGGTGGGCGAGAACGGCGATAGTATAGGTACCGATCTTGTTCGCCACGTCGCCGTTGGCGGCTGTTCGATCGCAGCCCACGATGACGGCGTCCAGCCTGGCCTTTTGCATCAGGTAGCCTACCATATTGTCCGTCACCAGGGTCACCGGGATCTTTTCTTTTTTGAGCTCCCAGGCCGTGAGCCGAGCACCCTGGAGAAAGGGCCGGGTTTCATTGACAAATACCTCGATCTGCTTTCCCGCCTCTTTGGTGGCGCGGATGACTCCCAGCGCCGTGCCGTAACCCGCCGTGGCCAGGGCGCCCGCGTTGCAGGTGGTCAGGACGCGGGACCCGTTTTTGAGAAGCTTGGCACCCCACTTTCCCAGGCTTCGATTAGCGGCTATATCCTCGTCAAAGATTTTTTGGGCTTCCAGCTTCAGTAGTTTTTTCACCGTATCGATGCCTTGGCTACGGTTTTCCACATAGACCCGGCGCATCCGCTCCAGAGCCCAGAACAGATTCACCGCCGTGGGCCGCGTCTTGGCAAAGATGCCGAAGATCTTTTCCAGCTCCCGGTCGAAGTTTTTCCCTTTCACCCACAGGGCTCCCAGGGCAACTCCCATGGCCGCCGCGACGCCGATTGCCGGCGCGCCACGAATGACCATTTCCCGGATGGCGCGAGCTACCTCCAGATAGTCGCGGTAGACGAGGCGAACTTCCTTCTCGGGCAGCAGCCTCTGGTCCAGTATAATGACCTGATCGTTTTTCCACTCAATGGTCTTTACGGGCATGTTTGGGGGTTTCCTATTCAGAGACGGTCCAGTATATTAGGGAGCGGAAGGAAGGGTCAAGGGCTCGGTCAGGCCGCTTGTCCGCCTTTTAGGGAATTCCACGCGGGGCCATCATGGACCTCTACAGTATCTTCAGCTTTCTCTCGGGGCTCCATTTCATCAGGCCTGACATGGAGCCTTCCGTATTGATCCCCACCGCATTGTTTATTCATATTCTCGATGCCTCGCTCTGCCGGATTATCGCCACCCACGCGCGCCGCGGAAAGAACCTCTGGACCCTGGCGGGGCTCCTGCTGGGCATCTGGGCGCTGGCGCCCCTTTTTCTGCTTGCGGAAATCAGGGGCGGACGCAAGGGACCCGGCACCCATTCGGCCTCCGGCTGAAACGCGCATTATGGTCAAAAGCATCGGCGTCGATATGATCGAGGTGGACCGTATCAAGCTGGCCCTGGAGCATCCCAGGACGGGCCATAGGTTGCGCAGGCGGGTCTACACAAACCGTGAGATCGAATTCTGCGAGGGCCGCAAACGTAAATACGAGAGCTACGCCGGACGTTTCGCCGCCAAGGAGGCCGTGATGAAAGCCCTGGGCGTGGGCTGGGGGAAAAGGGCCGGGTGGCTGGACATCGAGGTTGGGTCCACGGGGGGAGGAGAGCCCGAGATCAACCTCTACGGCAAGGCCTCACTCCGTGCTGCGCACCTGGGAATCAGGCGCTTCTCGCTGTCCCTGACCCATACGGAACTCTACGCCGTCGCTGCCCTGGTGGCGGAAGGCGACGGGGAGCCGCTCCCCTAACAACCACCGCACGGACCGACCGCCAAAGGCGAAATCAATCCATCCTTTTCCTCAGGAAGGTCGGGATGTCGAATTCATCCTCGTCCTGCTCCGCGGGTATGGACCTTTCCAGCGGAATGGCTTCCTGTTCCTTGTTGTCTGCTTTCTTCCTCTGCCAGGTGGGCGCGTCCCAGTCGTCCACGATGGTCCCCAGGTGAACCACCTTGCGGTTTCTAACCTCCCTTCCGGCATGGGCATCGTTTCCCATCCTCTTTCCCTTTTCCTTGTCGCCGAATCCCGTGGCGATGACGGTAATGCGGATCTCGTCTTTCATATTCTCGTCAATGACGGCCCCGAAAATGATATTAGCGTCCTCGTGGGCTTCGTTTTGTATCATGGAGGCGGCTTCGTTGACCTCGTGAAGGGCAATGTCCGGGCCGCCGGTGATATTGATCAAGACGCCCTTGGCCCCGTGTATGGAAACGTCCTCCAACAGGGGACTGGAAATGGCTTTCTGGGCCGCCTCCACGGCGCGGTTTTCCCCGGTCGCGGATGCGGCTCCCATGAGGGCCAGTCCCATCTCGAGCATCACCGCGCGCACATCGGCAAAGTCGAGATTGATCAGCCCAGGCGTAACGATGAGATCGGAAATCCCCCGTACGGCCTGGAGCAGAATGCTGTCGGCTATTTTGAAAGTCTCAAGCAAGGTGGTGGCCTTGCCGGCAATGCTTAAAAGGCGCTGGTTGGGGATCACGATGAGGGTGTCCACGTTCTCTTTGAGCTCCTGCAACCCCTCTTCGGCCTGCATCATGCGTTTTTTACCCTCAAAGATGAAGGGCTTGGTCACCACCCCGACGGTGAGGGCTCCCAGCTCCCGGGCCACACTGGCGATCACCGGAGCGCCTCCCGTACCCGTTCCGCCGCCCATCCCCGCCGTGATGAAGACCATATCGGACCCTTCCAGGCAATGCCGGATGCGGTCTCGATCCTCCAAGGCCGCCCGCCGACCCACCTCGGGGTTGGCGCCGGCGCCGAGTCCCTTGGTGATCTTCTCGCCCAGTTGAATCTTTAATGGGGCACCACTGGCTTCCAGGGCCTGGCCGTCGGTGTTGGCCACGATGAAGTCCACCCCGGTAAGATTGGCCCCAATCATGGTGTTGATGGCGTTGCCACCGCCACCGCCGACGCCCACCGCCTTGATACGCGCGCTCAACTGGACCTGCTCCACGATCTCGAACATACGCACTCCTCCTTCTTAAGACTAAAAGAACTCGTTAAACCACTCCACCATTCGATGACTGACTTTTGAAATGACGCCCTTTTCGCCTAGCCTGAAATGCCTGCGGTCCTGCCGCTTGAGGCCGTATAGGACCAGTCCCACGCCGGTGGCGTAGGCAGGACTGGAAACCACATCGATCAACCCGCCCACCTGGGTGGGGATGCCTAGGCGCACCGGCGTATTGAAGGTTTCCTCCGCCATCTCGACGACACCGGGCAGAAGGGTCGAGCCTCCGGTCATCACCATGCCCGAGCACAGGGTGTCCTCGAAACCCGACTTGATAATCTCCCGGCGAATCAACTGAAAGATCTCTTCCATCCGGGGCTCGATGATCTCACACAGGATGCGCCGGGAAATGGCCCGCGGGTTGCGCCCGCCCACGCTGGGCACCTCCACTTCTTCATCCGCCGCGGCCATGGCGACCTTGGCGTAGCCGTAGCGCTGTTTGATCCGCTCCGCTTCGGCGATGGGGGTGCGAAGGCCGGCGGCAATGTCGTTGGTCAAGTGGTTGCCCCCCACCCCCAGCACCGCCGTGTGCTTGACGGCCCCATCGTGGAACAGGACGATATCGGTGGTCCCGCCTCCCATATCCACCAGGGCCACGCCCAGTTCCTTCTCCTCGGGCGTGAGCACCGCCTCGGAGGAGGCCAGAGGCTCCAGCACGAACTCCAATACGTTGAGTCCCGTGCGGTTGCAGCACTTGATGATATTCTGAGCCGAGGTCACGGCCCCCGTGACGATATGAACCTTGGCCTCCAATCGCACCCCGGACATGCCCAGAGGCTCTTTAATCCCGTCCTGATCATCCACCACGTACTCCTGTGGAAGGATATGCAGGACCTCTCGATCCATGGGTATGGCCACGGCCCGTCCAGCATCGATGACCCGGTCGATGTCCCCCTGGGCAACTTCCTTGTTTTTTACGGCCACGACGCCGTGGCTGTTGAAACCTTTGATATGGCTACCAGCAATGCCCGCGAAGACGTGGCTGATTTCGCATCCCGCCATGATCTCGCATTCCTCCACCGCCCTCTTGATGGAGGTCACCGTACTCTCGATATCGATCACGACGCCCTTGCGCAGGCCGTGGGACGGATGAGTCCCCACCCCCACGATCTCGACGCCGTTTTCCCCAACCTCTCCAACGATCGCGCAGACCTTATAGGTCCCTATATCCAAGCCGGCAATGAGAGTTTTCTTTCCCATAGGCATCTATTCCCATTCCATAAAATTCGCCACACTCGCGGGGCAAGGGCCCTTGTCTCAAGGCAACGCTGCTAATCTCCTCCCTTCAATTTCACCACGACCTGATCACGGAAACGGAGGTCCATGGAAGCCAGACGTTCCTCCCGGCCTTTCCACTCCACAAGCAGGCGCCGAAGCCGGTCCACCTTTTCCGGCCACTGCCCCCAACCCACAAAGAGCGGCACCCGATAGGACGTGGGATATACTACCAGACCATCATTGGGGAGAAATCGAATTTCAGAAAACGCGACGGAATTTGCCGCCAAGAGCTCATTCAATTGGATGGCCTCAACGATCTTTTGCCGCGCCATGGGATTATCCGAAACGGACTTTAGGGTTCCCAGACCCGTGAGAAACGGAAAATTAACTTCTTCCGTCGGCTCGATCTCCTTGAATATATACCCCTCGTGATCGACATAGTAGAGTTTTTCCAAAACAACGATCGCCTTGGGCACCCATTCTTCCACGCGGACGAGAACGCGCTGGGGGAACACGCGCTCCACCACCTGCCCGCGCACCCACGGGTGACGCGCGAGCTTCGCTTCGATCTCCCTGGGGTGCACGTCCCACATGTTCATTCCCAACCTGAGCCCGGTGCTGGCAACGATTTCGGAACCTCGCACCTTGCGCGCCCCCGTCACCCGGATCTCTTTAACGGAAAAGTAAGAACGCCCGCCGGATACTTCATTCCAGAGCGCCATGGTTTTCTCCATGGGGCGCCATTCCTGACTTAGCAGGGCGGCGGCAGGCAAAAGTGCCAGTATGGGGAACGCAAGAAACATCACCCGCAATCCACGGCTCCGCTTTTTGCCTTCGGCCTCTCTCGCTGTTTTTGCTTTGCCGGTTTTTTGTTTCTTCATGAACGGACGCGCGCCTCCGTGACGGCGACCTTGAGCCTTGCGCCGTCGAGAATCCGCTCCACCAGGTCCGGGAAAGAAATATTTTCCTTCTGGGCGATCTCGGGCAGCAGGCTGATCGGCGTCAGGCCGGGAAGGGTGTTTACCTCCAGCACGTAAATCTTTCCCCCCGGCGTAACCCTCAAGTCCACCCTCGGCGCGCCTTCGCAGCCCAGTGCCCGGCTGGCCTGTTCCGCCACCCGCAAGGTCCGGCGATAAACGTCTTTTCTCAGGCGCGCGGGATAATAGTGCCGGGCCAGACCCGGCGTGTACTTGGTTCGGAAATCGTAAAACCCTTTGACCGGCTGGATCTCAATGGCCCCCAGTGCCATGCCGTTGAGAAGGCCCACCGCGACCTCCTTTCCCGGGATGTATCGCTCCACAAGGCAGGTTGGATCGAACCTGAAGGCTTTGCGCACGGCCGGAGCCATTTCCATTTTCCGCCGCACAATGGTCACTCCCACCGTAGATCCCTCGCTTGTGGGCTTGACCACGACGGGTAACGACAGGTCCAGATCCCGCTCTCCCGCGCCCTTGTGGATGAGCCTATAGGGCGGCGTCGGGATTCCCCTTCTCACGAAAAGCTCCTTGGCCAGAACCTTATTCATGCTCAGAGCGGAAGCGGCGACCCCGGATCCCGTATAGGGAATACGCAGGACCTCCAGCAGTCCCTGAACGCATCCGTCCTCGCCGATTTTTCCGTGCATGGCGTTAAACACGACGTCCACCCTGCGCCGGCGGAGCCTCACCGCCAGGTCTCGCTTCACTTCGATGGGAAACACCCGATACCCCTTGCCTTTCAAGGCCCTGAGCACCTCTCTACCCGTTGACCGCGAGATCTCGCTTTCCGTCGAAGGCCCCCCCATCAGCACACCCACCCGCTTGCGGCGGTAGATCCCCCCTGGACTAACCGATGCGCGACTCAATCCGCCCCTCCAAAGACCACTCGGTCCATTCCCCCAGGAATTGGACTTCCGGCTCGAGTTCTACGCCGCACCTCTCTCTCACCGTCGTCCCCGCCAGTTCCATCAGGCGCCGGACGTCCCCGGCCGAAGCCCCGCCGAGGTTGACAATAAAGTTGGCATGGTGTTCGGAAATCTTGGCTTTTCCGATCTGGGCTCCCTTGAGCCCGGCCTCTTCAATGAGCCTGCCCGCGTAATCCCCGGTCGGATTGCGAAACATGGAACCGGCGCTGGGCAAACCCGAGGGCTGGCTTGTCTTTCTCAACCGGGTCAGATCACGAACCCGGTGGACTACCGCTTCGGGCTCGGCTTTTTCCAGGCGCATGGCAACGCGGGTCACCACCGTGCCGGCGGGAAGCCGCGCGCTGCGGTAGGTAAAGGCCAAATCCCGGCGTTGAAAGACCACGGGGTCTCCCGTGGGTGCGACCCCCTCCACCCGCTCCACGATCTTTTCCATCTCGGAACCGAAGGCGCCGGCGTTCATGACCAGAGCGCCCCCGACACTTCCCGGGATGCCTTCGGCGAACTCCAGGCCGCCGTAGCCCTTGGTCGCGGCCAAGCGCACCAGGCGCGCAATGGGATAGGCGGCACCAATGACCACCTCGGCCTTGTCCCCGGCCTGGCGCCACTGGACGCCGTGGAATCCCGCTCCCAAGCGGAGCACTGCGCCGCGCACTCCCCGATCGCTGACCAGAACGTTGCTGCCCCGGCCCAGGAGATGACATGTGACGCCATGGCGTTTGAGCGCCGCCAGGGCCCCGGCCAGGGCCTCCTCGGTTTGCACATCGATGAAATAATCCGCGGGTCCGCCCACTTTGATGGACGTGTAAGGGGCCAGGGCCTCCGATTCCTTGAGACGCAAGCCGGCAATGGCCCCGAGCTCCTTAAGCAACGGCTCCTGCAAGGGTTGTTTCTTCATCGCTCCAGCCGCTCCACAAGCTCCTCGCCCACGCGGTAGATATCCCCCGCCCCCAGGGTAAGAACCAGGTCGCCGGCCTTGAGAACCGGCGCCAAACGCTCGGCAATGGCTTCCTTGTCCGCAATATAATCCACCGCCACGCGCCCGCGGCGTTTGATGGCCCCATAGAGGGCTTCGGCGCTCACCCCGGGAATCTCATCTTCTCCCGCGCCGTAGATGTCCGTAAGGACCAGCCGATGCACGCCGTCGAAAGCGGTCTGAAAATCGTTGAACAAATCCCGCGTGCGGCTGAACCGATGGGGTTGAAAGATCACCGTGAGGGGCCGGCTCCAACCGTCGAGCAGGGCGCTCACGGTGGCCTGGATTTCCGCCGGATGGTGCCCGTAATCGTCCAGCACCGTCACCCCTGCCGCCTCCCCTTTGATCTCCAGCCGACGGTGAATCCCCATAAAGCCGGTCAACGCCGCCGACATCCGATCAAAGGGAACTTCCAGCTCCTCTCCCACGGCAATGGCGGCCAGAGCGTTCAGGGCGTTGTGCCGCCCGGGCATGTGGAGCTTTACCTTCCCCAGGCAGCGAGACCGCCGATAGACGGAAAACTCAATTTCCATTTTATGGCTCACAAAATCCCGCGCGTAGAAATCCGCTTCTTCGCAAAGCCCGTAGGTGACGTAACGCTTGCGCACCTTGGGGAGCAGGCTGCGCACCTGCGGGTCGTCCAGGCAGAGGACGGCCAATCCGTTAAAGGGGACCTTGTTAATAAAATCGAGGAAGCTTTCGCGCAGGCGGTCCACCGTCTGATAAAAATCCATGTGTTCGCGGTCGATGTTGGTTACCAGCGCGATGGTGGGCGACAGATGCAAAAAGGTCCCGTCGCTTTCATCCGCCTCGGCCACGAGCCATGCCCCCTGTCCCAACCGGGCGTTGGTTCCCAGGGACTTGACCCTGCCGCCGATAACCACGGTGGGATCCAGTCCTGCCGCCGCGAGTATCGCGGCAATCATAGAAGTCGTCGTGGTCTTGCCATGGCTTCCGGCCACCGCTACACCGACCTTCATGCGCATCAGCTCGGCGAGCATCTCCGCCCGCGGGATCACGGGGATACTGCGCCGGCGGGCCTCTACAACCTCGGCGTTGGAATACTTTACCGCAGAGGAAACCACCACTACCGCAGGATCCGTTTCCAGATTGGCGGCCCCGTGCCCAATCACCACCCGGGCGCCCAACGACCGGAGTCTCCGCGTGACCTCGCTCTCCACGAGATCCGAGCCGCTTACCTCGTAGCCCAGATTCAGCAGGACCTCAGCAATGCCGCTCATTCCCATGCCACCGATTCCGACAAAATGGACGCGCCGTCTTTTTGCCAGCATAGATTTAAATTCACCACCATGCAGCTAAGCCTTCAAGAGGGCATAACACTCATCGACAATCCTCGCGGCGGCTTCAGGCCTGCCGAGGGTCCCGGCAGCCCGGGCCAGGGACTCAAGGCGGCCGCGGTTTAAAAGGAGGTCGCGGATCCGCCGCGCCAGTGATTCGCCGTTTAAGTCCCGCTCTAGAATCACTTCAGCGGCGTCGCGCTCCTCCAGCGCCTGAGCGTTCAGCCGTTGATGATCGTCCGCGGCGTAGGGATAGGGCACCAAAATGGCGGCCTTGCTGAAGGCCGTGATCTCCGCGAGAGTAGATGCGCCCGCCCGGCATACGATGAGATCCGCCCGTGCGTAGGCACGATCCATTTCGTCGATAAAAAGGCTCGCCTCCCACCGGAAGGGAAGCGCCGCGTAGGCGGTCCGGACCCAGGCCAGATCGGCCTCTCCGGTCTGATGCACCACCCGCAATTCCGGGGCCAAATCCTTGAGGATCTCCAGGGCGTCCAGGACGCATCGGTTGAGCCTGTGCGCGCCCGCGCTGCCACCGAACACGAGCAGGCAGATTCCCTTTTCTCGTGCCACGGGCGGCAGCTCCCGCCAGCGCACGGGGGTTCCCGTCTCCACCACCTTGGACGGCGGAAAATAAGAGATGCTTTCCCCGAAGGAGGTAAAGACGCGGTCCGCCACCCAGGCGAGAAGCCGGTTGGTTAAGCCGGGGCGTAGATTCTGTTCCATGATGGCACAGTGAATCCGTCGGATGGCGGCGGCCAAAAGCAGTGGCGCCGACGCGTAGCCTCCAAGACCGATAATGCACTGGGGGCGAAAACGGGCAATAATTCCCAGGGAGCGGACAAAGCTCACGGGGAGTTGAACCAGGGCTTGCAACACTCCCCGGATGCCTCTCCCCTTGATTCCCTGGATAGGCACCGCTTCCAGAGCAAAGCCCTCCTTCGGAAGGATGCGATTTTCGATGCCCCGTTCGCTGCCCACGAAGAGGATTTCCGTGGCTGCGTCCCTCCGCTGAAATTCCCGAGCCACCGCCAGCCCCGGGAAAAGGTGCCCGCCGGTGCCCCCCCCGGCCATGATGAGCCGCATCACCGGACTCTCCTTCTGGAAAGGCCGAGCAGGATGCCGGCCGCCGCGAGGTTGACCACCATGGCGGATCCCCCGTAGCTGATGAAGGGAAGAACCAGCCCCTTGGTGGGCATAAGCCCCATGACCACCCCCATGTGAATCAACGCCTGCAATCCAAACAGCGAACTCAGGCCAAAGGCCAGGTACTGACAAAAGGGATCCTCTATCTGCGTCGCCATACGATAGCCGCGCCACAGAAGCACGCCGAACAGCGCCAGCACCAGCAGCGCGCCCAGGAGGCCCAGCTCTTCGCCGATGACGGAGAAGATAAAATCCGTGTGGGCCTCGGGGAGATAAAAGAGCTTCTGGCGGCTTTGCCCCAGTCCCTGCCCCCATACCCGTCCTGAGCCAAAGGCGATATAGGATTGAACCACCTGAAACCCGGCGTTGCCGGCATCGCCCCAGGGATCGAGAAACGCCGTGAGGCGCCTCATCCGGTAATCGGCCCCCACTAGAACAAAGGCGAGAAGAGGCAGAGCGGCGATTCCGATGCCGAAAAGATGAACGAGCCGGACTCCCGCCACGAAGAGAACCAGCACCACGAGCCCTCCAAGAATAGCTGCGCCGCCGAAGTCCGGCTCCATGAGAACCAACCCCAAGAACACCCCGCCGACGATGAGATAGGGCAGGAGCCGGATGGAGGAGGGCTTTCCTTGCTCCTCCTTCTTTCCCAGGGATCGGGCCAGGTAAAACACCAGCGCAAGCTTGGCGAGTTCCGCGGGCTGGAAGGCGAAATTGCCCAGGGGGAGCCAACGTCTGGATCCGCCGCGGGAGAGTCCGATCTCCGGGACCAGGACCATGACCAGGGTGACGAGGGACAGGCCCAGTAGGGGGTAGGCCATGCGACGGTACAGCCGGGGCGGGATCAGGGCCGAGACGAAAAGGCACACCAGTCCCACGCCGACGGCAACCAGTTGCTTGCGAAACAAATAGGTCCCGTCCAGGAAGCGCTCCTGGGAATACAGGTAGCTGGTGCTGAGCACCATGGTAATGCCGATGCCCAGAAGTGCAAGGACGGCAAAGAACATCCACCTGTCCGCTCCCGCACCTTGCCTCATAGCGCGCGAACCAAGGCTTTGAAGGCCTTTCCCCTTTCGGCGTAATTTTGAAACAGGTCGAAGCTCGAGCAAGCCGGAGAAAGAAGAACCGCGTCTCCCGGCGCCGCACTCCCATGGGCCTCCCCAACGGCGGCTTGCAGGCTTTCCACCACCACCGTTTCCGTCTGGGTTCCCAGCGCCCGTTGAATGATTTCTCTGGCGGCCCCGAAGAGAATCAGCTTCTTGACTTTGGCCTTGACCTCTTCTTTCAGGACGCCGTAGTCTCCTCCTTTGTCCACTCCGCCGCAGATCAGCACCACCGGACACGAGAAGCTGGCGAGCACCTTCAAGACGGCGCCCACGTTGGTTCCCTTGGAATCATTGTAATAACAGACTCCGTCCTTCTCCCGAACGAATTCGTGCCGGTGCTCCAGACCGGGAAATTCCTCCATCACCGCCTGGATCACCTCGGCGCCGAGGCCGATGGATTTTCCCACGACCACAGCCGCCATCAGGTTTTCTACGTTGTAAACGCCCCGAATCTTGACCCGGGAAAGGGGGAGCCGCTCCTCTCCCTCGGGCCCCCTCCATACGAGTTGGCTGGCCGTGGCAAAGGCCCCCTGGTCCACCTCGTCCCAACCGAAGGAGGCCACCCGCCCCGGCATCCGAGCTTTCAAGGACCACACCCGCGGGTCCCCGCGATTGAGAACGGCCAGATCCCCGGCCTCCTGGGCCGCAAAAATTCTCTCCTTGACCTCCGCATAGGAGTCAAAATCCGGGTAGCGGTCCAGGTGATCCTCGGAGAGGTTGAGCAGCACAGCGATCCTGGGCCGGAAACGTTCCACCCACTCAAGCTGAAAACTGCTGATCTCCACCACACCCCACTCCCAGGGTGCGCCGGCAAAGCCGATCAGGGGAAACCCGATATTCCCTCCCACAAAGCTCTTCTTCCCGCCCAAGCGCAGCATTTCACCGATCAGTGTCGTCGTAGTGCTCTTCCCATTGGTCCCCGTTACGGCCACAAGGGGGCAGTCCATAAAAGGGTAGGCGAGTTCGATCTCGCTCAGGACCTCGATGCGCTTTCTCTCGGCTTCCACAAGCATGGGATTGTCCGCGGGGACACCCGGGCTGAGCACCAGGGCATCCACGCCCTCCACCCACCGGGGGTCCGTGCCACCCAGCAGGTATCGCACGGGGATCCCTTCCAGCGATTTCAATTCCGATAACAATTCCGCCTTCCCTCTACCATCGCTCGCCACGATCTCGGCGCCGCGGGTATGGAGAAACCGCACCACCTCGCAGCCCGTACGGGCCAAACCCAGGACCATTATCCTTTTGCCCCGCAAATCCATGGCTTGCTTCCCATAACACCCGGCCATACGGCGCCTGCGCCCATGAGCTGGAGCGCCCGCCGCGAAAAGCATCGTGCCAGAAAATTCGCCTCATCTAAGCTTCAACGTGCTCAGTGCTACCAGGGCGCAAATAATCGACATGATCCAAAACCGGACGATGATCTGTGGCTCGGGCCAACCCTTGAGCTCATAGTGGTGATGGATGGGCGCCATAAGAAACACCCGCTTGCCCCTGAGCTTGTAGGAGCCCACCTGACAGATCACCGAGAGAGCCTCTACCACAAAGACCCCGCCTACGAGTACGAGAAGAATTTCGTTCTTGCTCATGACCGCGACCATGCCCAGGGCCGCGCCAAGGGCCAGGGAGCCCACGTCCCCCATGAACATCTGCGCCGGGTAAGTGTTGAACCAGAGAAAACCCAGACCCGAGGCCACCAACGCAGCACAGAATATGGAGAGTTCGCCCACCTGCCCCACGTAGGGGATCTGCAGGTAATCGGCGAACTCTTTGTGCCCCGTTACGTAAGCAATGACCGCATAGGTGGCGGCGGCCACCATCACCGGCCCGATGGCCAGCCCGTCGAGGCCGTCGGTCAGGTTCACGGCATTGGACGAACCCACCACGACCAGTACGGCAAAGGGGATATAGGCGAGTCCGATGTCCGGACGGAGGTTCTTGAAGAAGGGGATCCCCAGCACGGCATCGAAGTTCGGGTCCAGGTAGAGAACCGTCACCGCCGACGTGGCCACCAGGAGCTGGCTCACGAGCTTTGTCATCATGGAGAGCCCCTTGCTGCTCTTGCGTCTGAGCTTCAGGGCGTCGTCCACGAAGCCGATGATACCGAAACCGAGTGTCACGAGCAGCGCCAGCCAGACGTAGAGACTCCCGATATCAGCCAAGAGAAAGGTCGCGCAAAACAACGCCAGAAGTATCAGGGTGCCTCCCATGGTGGGGGTTCCCGCTTTGGCAGAGTGGCTGGCGGGCCCGTCGGTCCGGATGGGTTGGCCGATTTGTTTCGCCGTGAGGGAGCGGACCAGGAAGGGACCGATGATAAGGGAAACCGTAAGGGCCATGAGGGCCGCCACGGCCGCCCGGAAAGTAATGTAGCGGAAGACGTTGAGAACCGAATAATCCGTATGAAGAGGATACAGCAGGTAGTAAAGCAAGGACTAGTCTCCCATGGCCTTGTAAGCCGTCAATACCTTTTCCATGGCCGCTCCCCTCGATCCTTTGAACAGGAGCCAATCTCCCCTGCGGGTTTCCCGCCGGACCCGGCGGGCCAGGGCCTCGTGATTTTTTCCGATGCTCACCCGGTCCGGCGTCATCCCGCCGCGCAAGGCCCCTCGTCTCACCTGGGAGGCAAAACGCCCGAGAAGATAAAGCCCGTCCAAACGGCAGGCAGCGGCCATTTTCCCCAGTTCCCGGTGTTTGCGCTCGCTCTGTTTTCCAAGCTCTAGCATGTCCCCGAGTACGGCCACTTTCTTTCCCGTCCCGACCACCCCAGATAGTGCCCGCAGGGCGGCCTCCATAGACGCCGGGTTCGCATTGTAGGCGTCATTGATGATTTCCACTCCTGCAAACCTCTCCACGGTCATCCGCATGGGCAAAGGCCGCACCCGTTCCAGCCCCCTGGTTATGGAGTTGAGGCCCGCTCCCACGGCGTGCGCCATGGCCGCCGCGCCCAGGGCGTTGGACAAGCTATGGGTTCCGGGCAAGCGGATACGAACCCGGCGGCGACCGTTCTTTACTCGAAGTGTAAACTCCATGCCCTTGGCACCGAGGTTCTTGACCCGCTCCGCACGCACCGTCCCGGACCGTCCGTAGGTCACCTTTTCTCCCATGAACTCCCGGCCCAACCGCCGGGTCCAGGGATCGTCCAGGTTCACAACGGCCGCACCCCCAGGGGCCATACCACGAAAGAGGTCTCCCTTCTCCCTGGCCACGCCCCGCAGGTTTCCGAGACCGCTCAGATGGGCCGGTGCCACGCTCGTAATCAGCCCAACGTCGGGATCGGCGATCTCCGTCAAGCGTCGAATTTCGCCCCGCCGGTTGGTTCCCAACTCCAAGACCGCTATTCTCTCCTTCCCCGTAAGACCGAGCAGGGTAAGCGGCAAGCCTACCAGGTTGTTGTAGTTGCCCGCTGTCTTGAGAACCTTTCCCCTGCAAGGCATCCCGTCAAGCGAGGCCTGTTCCATAATGGAAGCCACCATCTCCTTGGTTGTCGTCTTGCCGTTGGACCCCGTAATGGCCAGCACCCTCAGATCGGCCTTGCGGCGCCGGAATCGGGCCATATCCCCCAGAGCCTGCAGCGTGTCGCGCACCTTGATCACCGTAACCCTTTGAATGCCCCGCGCCCGTGCCCGCCTGTGGACAACCAGGCAGCGAGCCCCCCGGCGAAGGGCTTTCTCCAGAAATGCGTGGCCGTCAAGGCGTTCCCCATGAAGGGCGACAAAGATCGATCCCCTGCGCACCCTGCGGGAATCGGTGACCACGTCGCCGAATACGGAGTCCTTTCCTCGACCCATCCTCTCTCCCCCCGTGGCGGCGAGGACGTCTTCGCTGGTCCAGTTCATTTTCATGAACCATCCCATCAAATTGGCAAACGTTCCAGTTCCGCACGCACAACCTCACGGTCGTCGAAATGAATACGTTCCCGGCCGATGATCTGGTAATCTTCATGCCCCTTGCCTGCGATGAGAAACAGATCCTTATCGCGCGCCAGCCGGAGGCCCAGGCCGATGGCGGCGCGCCGGTCCGGCTCCACCCAGTACCCCGTGCTTCTATCCTCAACCCGGCCCCTGGCACCCGGCAAGGCGAGCCTTGCCATGCCCCTTCTACGCACGCCTTCCTCGACGGCTTCCAGGATTCTCGCCGGGTTTTCCGTTCGCGGATTGTCCGAAGTAAGCAGGACCAGATCCCCCAGTTCAGCGGCAATTTCTCCCATGATCGGCCTCTTGCCGGGATCCCTATCTCCGCCGCAGCCGAACAGAACGAGCAAACGGCCTTGAGTCAGCGGCCGCAGAGCACGCAGCACCCGCTCCAGGGCGTCCGGGGTGTGGGCGTAATCCACGAGCACGGTGATTCCCCGATCGTTGGCGATCCTTTCCAATCTCCCCGGCACAGCGATAACCGCGGCCAGGCCTTTGATGATGCTCCCCTGGGGTATTCCCAGGGCGAAACCAACTGCGACTGCGCCCAGAACATTTTCCATGTTGGCCGCTCCGATGAGCCCCGTGGAAAACGATACCTGGTGCCCTTTGATCTGAATGGCGCCTCTCAGCCCGTCGAGATTGCTGGAGAACTCCACGGGGTGAATATCCCACTCGGCCTCAAGGCCGTAGCTCACGGCCTCGAGGCCCGCATGAACTACCGCCTCCAACAACTCACGCCCTCTGGGGTCCGACCCATGAATGACGGCGAACTTTTTGAGTTTCGAGCTTTCCACAAGGTAGTCTGTAAAGAGCCTCTGCTTTGCCAGGAAGTAACGTTCCATATCTCCGTGAAAATCCAGGTGGTCGCGCGATAAATTGGTGAACAATGCTCCGTCGAAGTCGATTCCCCTAACCCGTTCCATCTCCAACGCGTGGGAGGAAACTTCCATACCCAGGGAACACACGCCCGCCGCGGCCATTTCCGCGAGAAGGGCCTGAAGGTCCACGGCCTCCGGGGTCGTGTAGGGCGCCGGAAAGACATGGTTCCCGTACCGGTAGTTAATGGTACCGATGACGCCGCAGGGCATGCCGGCAGCGGCAAAGATGGATTCCAGAAGATAGGTTGCCGTGGTCTTGCCATTGGTCCCCGTTACGCCAACCAGAGCCATGCGCCGGCTTGGGTGGGCATAGTAGGCCGCTGCCCACCGCCCCATGGTTCGCCTCACGTTCTGCACGCGAACCCACGTGACCTTGCGGGGCAGGGGGACCCGGCGCTCGACCACCACGGCCGCCGCGCCGCGTTCCACAGCGTCGTCAACAAAGTCATGACCGTCGGTGACGGTGCCGGGAAGAGCGAAAAAGATATCTCCGTCCCTCACCCTTCGGGAATCGTAAGCAAGCCCCCCCACTTGCCGATCCAAGTCCCCCTGGACCTCCTCTACATGCTCCGTATCGAGCAGTTCCTTGAGCCACATGGTCATGGATCCCTGAGAGTGACCGTCACGGTTTCGCCTTCTTGCAAGCGCGCGCCCGGTGGCGGGGCCTGTCCGATCACGTAACCGTGCCCCTGAACCTTCACTCGAAGTTTCAGCGTATGAGCTCGGCCGACCGCTTCCCGGAGACTCAACCCAGTAAAGTCAGGGAACCCCCCGGATCCCCTGAAATTGAGAACCTTCGTGGCCTTTTCCCTCACGCGCACCAGGGTCGCCGGCACCGGGCGCGCCGGAGGCTCGGCAACGGCACGCTGCGGCACAGCACCCAAATGACGCAGCGTACCCCGGGCGATGATCTGAAACACCGGCGCGGCTACAATACCTCCGGAGACTCCCGTTTCGGGCTCATCGAGGATGACCAAGAGCACCATTCGGGGGTCTTCAGCGGGGACAAAGCCGACGAACGACGCTATCCTCTTCTCCGCCGAATATCCGCCGTGGACAAGATCCGCTTTTTGAGAGGTCCCTGTCTTTCCGGCAACCTGAAAGCCTTCGATCTCCGCCTTGGCTCCGGTTCCCTCCACGGACACGGCTCCGCGCAGGGCGGAGGTGACAGCCCGGGCCGTCTGTTCCGTGAGGACGCGCCGGACCACATGGGAGTCGTGGGACAAGAGAACCTTCCCTTCGGGACCCACCACCCGTTTGACAACGAAGGGCCGCATGAGGAAGCCCCCGTTGGCAACGGCGGCATAGGCCATTACCAATTGGATCGGGGTTACGGCAATGCCCTGTCCAAAGGCGTGGGTCGCCAGGTCCACACCCGACCATCTGGCGGGCGCCCGGACCAGGCCCCGGGCTTCTCCCGGCAGATCGATCCCCGTGGAACGGCCAAATCCGAACCGTTTTATGTATTGGTAATACCTCTCCTTACCCAATCGCTCGGCAATCTTTGTGGCCCCGATGTTGCTCGAGACTTTGATGATCCCGTCCAGATTGAGCCAGCCATGCGGTTTCTCGTCGTGGATAACCCTACCGCCGAAAACGTAGCGGCCCATCTCGCAATAAAAGAGCTCATCATTTCCAACGGCTCCCTCTTCCACCGCAGCGGCCGCCAGGATGGCCTTGAAAGTCGACCCTGGCTCGTAGATGTCCGTCACCGCCCGGTTCCGCCACCTTTTCGACGGGACCTGGGTAAAATTGTTGGGGTCAAAGAACGGATAGTTCGCCATAGCGAGGACTTCCCCCGTCAAGGGCTCTACGATAATGGCGATCCCGGCTTTTGCATTGGATGTAGTGACAGCCGCTTCCAACTGCTTTTCCACCAGGTGCTGGATTGAAGCGTCCAGCGTCAGGTGGATATCGGCGCCTGGCGGAACCTCCAATCGCTCCACTCCCTGAATCATCACCTTACGCCCCAGAGCATCCTGTTCGACGAACGACGAGCCGAGCTCCCCGCGAATGTAACGGTCGTAGTAAGCTTCCACCCCTTCGAGCCCTTTGGAATCCCGGCCTACAAAGCCGAGCATCTGACCGGCCAGCCGCCCCTGGGGGTAGTATCGCTTGGGCTCGTAGTACATCCCCACGCCGGCCAGCCTCAATGAACCAACTCTTTCAGCCTGCCGAGGAGTCACCTGCCGCTTGAGCCACACAAAGGGCTGTCCGGACTTAAATTTCCGACCGACTTCCCCGGCGCTGACACCGAGAGCCTTTGCCAACTGCGGAGCCGCCACCGCCGGTTCTCTAATGCGGGAGGGACGCACGTACACCGACTGGGCCTCAAGACTGATGGCAACCGGTTCTCCTGCTCGGTCCAGAATGGAACCTCTCTTGGGCAGGAGGGTCCACTCCTGGATCCGTTGCTTGTTGCCCAGCCTGGTGAGTTTTTCACCCTGAAGGACCTGGAGCTGAAAGGCGCGCAGTCCCACAATCGCGAACATCGAGAAAAACGCCGCTCCAGTAAACATGATGCGGGCTCGAACAGCTTTACGGTTTTGCTTCACGGTAAAACCACCAACTGGCCTCTTTCCGGCTCCCTTATCCCAAGGCGCGAACGGGCGGACTCCCCGAGACGATCGGGTGAGGTGAGCGTAGCAAGCTCCAATTGGAGCTCACGGTTTTCCTGTTCAAGCTGCGCCTGAAGTTTACTCGTGGTGGAAAGAACGTAGCCCAGCCGAACCACCTGAAGGCGCAGCCAAACATGGAAGAGAGCAAGACCCACAAGGCACCCCATCAACAGAAAAAGGGTAAAAAAACTGCCCACCCACCTGGCTTCGCCGCGCCTTTTCTTTGCCGGCTTGCGGGTCCTTCGCTTAGGTGCGGCGCTCCCCCACCCTCTCCTAACCAGTGCCGCGGCCACCGCGGTGCACCCCCTTACAAGCTTTCAACGGCCCTGAGCCTTGCGGAACGGGCCCGTGGATTGACGCGGATCTCCTCCATCGAAGGAACCAGCGGCTTGGGTGTGAGAAGCCGCGCCTTTTTGCTCCAGCCGCACCCGCATACGGGAGCCCGGGGAGGACAGAGACAGCTACGACTCCATTGCCTGAATGCCCTCTTGACCAGCCGATCTTCCAGAGAGTGAAAGGAAATCACAACCATACGGCCCCCATTCCACAACAACTCGTAGGCGTTTCTCAAAAAGACCTCGAGATTTTCCAGCTCTCCGTTCACGGCTATCCGGATGGCCTGAAAGGTCCGCGTGGCGGGATGGATCCGGAAGCCCCCCCTGGCCCGCCGTGCCGTGCCCCTTCTCACCGCCGCTTGTACAAGGTCTGCCAATTGCCGGGTGGTCACTATGGCCTCATTTTTTCGTCCGGCGTCAATAGCTAACGCAATGCGCCGCGCTTGGGGCTCTTCCCCGTAATCTCTGAGGATCCGTTCCAGCCGAGCGGCGGGAAATTCATTGACCACTTGAAAAGCGTCGAGGGGTTGGCGCCTGTCCATGCGCATGTCCAGCCTCCCCGTCGACTGGAAACTGAATCCGCGCTCTGGAGATTTCAATTGATGGGAGGAAAGACCGAGATCCAGCAAGATCCCATGGACCTTCTGCCATCCCAGCTCCTTAAGGATGGCATCGGCTTCGACAAAACTCGCGTGCCTGGTTATCAGCCGGTCTCCAAAGCGCTGCAATCGAGTCCTGGCGGCCGCCAGGGCATCATCATCCCGGTCCAAACCCAGAAGCTGTCCGCGGGGAGCGCTCATTTCCAGAAGCCTTTCCGCATGACCGCCGCCCCCAAGGGTTCCGTCAAGGTACCGCCCGCCGGGCCGAGGCATGAGCAATTCCAGGACTTCCCTGACCATGACGGGGTCATGGGCATAATCCATCAACGGATGTCCTCAGTGGTACGTCCCGCTTCCCTCCCAATCATCCCCAAAACTCTCTATGGCCTCTTCCAGAGAGGTATATTCTTCGAAGAACTGGTCCATGCCGGCCACCCGAAAGATCGTCCTGAGATAGGGGCTCATACCGGCGAGCTTCAGGTCCCCGTTCAGGCTTCGTAAAATTTTCAGCCGCTCGAGCAGGACGCCGATGCTCAAATAATTGATATGATCCACTGCCTTGAGATTGAGGACAACTTTGGTACGTTCAATGTCAATCAAGGAACCGATGACGTTCTTGATGCGCAGCATCTCGCGGAAATCGATATCCCCATTAATGTCAATCACTGAAATATCCTGGATAACGTTTCGCTCCAGCATTTCCTTCCTCCCTTGATTCGTTGTCTGCCCTGGGTGCGGCGGTCAGTCCTTCCCCCTATAGCCCCAAGTCGCCAAGAAAATCAGGATCCTGCATCAGCTTGCCTTCGGCTTCGGTAAAGACCTTCTTCCAGGTTTCTTTGTCCCAAACGCGGAACTTCTCCAACGCCGCCACCAGAACCACGTCTCGTTTGAGGTTGACGTATTGGCGCAACAGGGGCGGAATAAGAATTCGCCCCTGCTTGTCTACCGTGCATTCGCATGCGCCACCGAGATAATAGTTCTGGAAGATCATCATGCGCCTATCAAATTTGGGCTTTTTCTTGATCTCCTCTTCAAAGTGAGCCCACTCGTCCAAAGGATAGACGTCCAGGCAGCGCATGGAATCGATGACGAAGTTGGTGATCACCAAGCGTTCGTCTCCCTTCCCCAAGAGAACCTCGCGGAACTTGGACGGGATACTCAGTCGTCCTTTAGTGTCGATGGTATGCTCGAAAGTGCCACGGAACATGGTAATGGGCATTGATGGGAAAAATCCCCACTTTCCCCCACACGTCGGCGACTATAACTTCCCCCAATACCCCTGTCAATAAAAAAATTCATTACAAAACCGCTACGTAGCGTTGTTTTTGCCAATTCTATATGTAGGCGCGCCGCACCGGTTTTTCAGCGCGTAATCACAACATGTGGGGTGAGATTTTTCTTGCCGGGGACTATTTGAGGTCCCCGAAACGGCAAGTGGAGGAAAGTGGAATAGCGGGCTAAAGCGGATCGGTAAGCCGGATTCTGTCGGGTCTCTTAACAAGAGACCCGTGCGATCATTCCTCTGGCCCCATGATTGCCCATGGGGTCTAGCGACCTTACCCGAGGGTTATGAGCGGACCACTCGACCCTCCTATTTGGTCTTGCTCCAGGTGGGGTTTACCTAGCATCCGCCATCACTGGCGGATCGGTGAGCTCTTACCTCGCCTTTTCACCCTTACCCCGTGAAATTAGCCGACCGTAGCGAGGCTGGTGCTTGATCACGCTGAATCTTCCAATGGCATCGCTTCAAGGCAAGCAGAACCGTTATTTCACGGGGCGGTGTGTTTTCTGTGGCACTTTCCCCCGATGACTCGGGGCCGCCGTTAGCAGCCACCCTGTCCTGTGGAGTCCGGACTTTCCTCCCCCAGCGCACCGCCGGAGACGGCGCGCCGGAGGCGACCGCTTGATCCACTTTAGCCCGCGCGGATCCGTTCCTACCGGGTAGGTTGATTCGTTTACCTGATACTCGCCTCATCGCACTGGAGGCACGAACGAAACGGGAGGCCGGTCACTGACCCTCCAGGGCATCGTCGATGGCCCGGTTGGCCAGACGGTCGGCCAACTTATTGAACTCGCGGGGCACATGAGCGATACCATAGGCCTCCAGCCGACGCAACAGTGCCAACGCTTTTTGATAGAGTATTTTTAGCTTTTCGTCTTTGACCCTGTAGACACCGTTTAGCTGACGGACAAGAAGTTCCGAATCGCTCTGGATCTGCAGCCGCCTGCCTCCAAGCCGGATCACCGCCTCAACGCCCATCACGAGCCCCTGATACTCCGCTACGTTATTCGTTGTAGACCCCAGGTAGCGGCTCAACTCTTCCACCAGCGCTCCCGTCCCATCAAAAATCACGGCTCCGCACCCGGCCCGCCCGGGATTGCCCCTGGATGCTCCATCCACCATGAGACGCCAGTCTCCTGGACACTGCACCGCCAT
>Ga0326597_10002353_pt1 | contig 28308 bp, 26 predicted proteins | sample RVTome_12_FD_203789 | JGI IMG/M metagenome (GOLD analysis project Ga0326597, IMG submission 203789) | Soil microbial communities from uranium-contaminated site in the Upper Colorado River Basin, Wyoming, United States - RVT100D185 | ecosystem: Environmental > Terrestrial > Soil > Contaminated >... | reverse complement strand
GCAGTATTTCTAGATTTTTTATTTAAATATCGTCTGTGATTACTGTAAATTCTCCGTGTTATTTTCTTTAATATTGGAGAAAATTTCGATCTACTTTGAATAAAATTTATCTAGTATTTTAGGAGAATCGACGCGATCACGCGAAACCCTAATATCCTGCGGAATTTCAGCCGCTCCGACGCCATGCCATTGGCAGGCAAGCGGGACGGCATATCGGATCGGGTGGCGCGGCTGAACGCGCCCGCCGCGCCATCTCTACTCGACGATGACCGCGGTGCCGTTGGCGCTGACCATCAGCATCGCCTGGCCGATGTTCTCGTAGTCGAGATCGACGCCGACGATGGCGTTAGCGCCCAGGCCGCGTGCCTCCTCGACCATGTCCTGAAGGGCGCTCACCTTGCCGTCCTTCAGCACGTTCTCGTAGCCGCCGGCGCGGCCGCCGACGATGTCGCGGATTGAAGCGAAGAAGTCGCGGAAGACGTTGGCGCCATAGACGGTCTCGCCGCTGACCACGCCAAGATATCGGGTGATTCTCTTACCGTCCACGCTGGGGGTCGTGGTCACGATCATCCTGGTTCTCCCTGTTGGCCTGCTGCGCCGCCGCCACCCTCAACATAGCCGCACGGCGGCAATGGGGCGAATGCGGCCGATCCTGCTATAAGGCGGCATGGCCCTTGTCGAACCGCAAGCTGCGCTCCTGCCGGCGGACTTCGAGCGTTGGTTCCAGGCCCGCGGCTGGCGGCCCAGACCGCACCAGCTGCAGGTCCTGCGCGCCCTCGCCGACGGCCTCTCGGTACTGCTGACAGCGCCGACCGGCGGCGGCAAGACGTTGGCCGGCTTCCTGCCGAGCCTGGTGGCCCTCGCCGGCGCCGCGCCGCGGCGGCCAGCCCGGCTGCATACCCTCTACCTGTCGCCGCTGAAGGCGCTGGCGGTCGACGTGCACCGCAATCTGGAGATGCCGGTTGCCGAGATGGCGCTGTCGGTGCGACTGGAGACCCGCACCGGCGACACGCCGCAGAACCGCCGCCAGCGCCAACGGACATCGCCGCCGGACATCCTGCTGACGACGCCCGAGCAGCTGGCCCTGATGCTCGCCTACCGCGACGCCGACCGTTACTTCGCAAACCTTGAATGCATCGTTGTCGACGAGCTGCACGCGCTCGCCGGCAGCAAGCGGGGCGACCTCCTGTCGCTGAACCTGGCACGGCTCGCCAGCCTGGCTCCGGCGGCGCGACGTATCGGCCTTTCCGCCACGGTGCACGACCCGGCCTATCTCGGCCGCTTCCTCGGCTCGGCGGCGCCGGTGCACCGGATTGATGCCGGCCCCGGCCCCAAACCCGAGATCGAGATCCTGAGCGGCGAGAGCCGGGTGCCCTGGTCCGGCCACATGGCCCGGCACACTCTGCCGCAGGTCTACCGCGCGATCGGGGCGGGGCGGCTGGCGCTCGTGTTCGTCAACACGCGCGCGCAGGCCGAGGTGGCGTTTCAAGAACTCTGGCGCCTCAACGACGACAACCTGCCGATCGCCCTGCACCATGGTTCGCTCGCCGTCGAGCAGCGGCGCAAGGTCGAGGCGGCGATGGTGCGGGGGCAGCTGCGCGCCGTGGTCTGCACCTCGACGCTCGACCTCGGCATCGACTGGGGCGATGTCGACCTGGTGGTGCACATCGGCGCGCCCAAGGGCCTGAGCCGGCTCTTGCAACGGATCGGCCGGGCCAACCACCGGCTGGAGGAGCCGAGCCGCGCCCTCTTGGTGCCAGCCAACCGCTTCGAGGTCCTGGAATGCCAAGCCGCCTCGGAGGCGATCGTCGACGGCGAGCTCGACGGAGATCCGCCCCGCGCCGGCGGCCTCGACGTGCTGGCCCAGCACATCCTCGGCACCGGCTGCGCCGGGGTGTTTTCCGCCGAAGCGCTCTATGCCGAGGTCCGGCGCGCCGCGCCCTATGCCGAACTCAGCCGCCATCACTTCGACCGCGTGCTCGACTTCGTCGCCACCGGCGGCTACGCACTGCGCCGCTACGAGCGTTACCACCGGCTGAAGCGGCTCGCCGACGGCCGCTGGGAGGTCGCCAACGCCGCGGTCGCCCGGCAGTACCGCTTGAACGTCGGCACCATCGTCGAATCGCCGATGATCGACGTCCGGCTGCTGCGCGGGCGTCGGCTGGGGCAGGTCGAGGAATGGTTCATCGAGCAGCTGGCGCCGGGCGACACCTTCGTCTTCGCCGGCGAGATCCTGCGCTTCGAAGCTCTGCGCGAGACCGCGGCCCTGGTCAGCCGCGCCGCCGGCGCCGAGGTCAAGGTGCCGTCCTACTATGGCGGCAAGTTCCCGCTCTCGACCTTCCTCGCCGCGCGCGTGCGCGAGCTCTTGGCCGACGAGAAGCGCCAGCGCCGGCTGCCGGGCCAGGTCCGCGAATGGCTGAAGTTCCAGCGCCGGCGCTCGGTGCTGCCGGCGGCCGGCGAGCTTCTGGTCGAAAGCTTTCCGCGCGGCGGCAAGCAGTACCTGGTCTGCTATCCCTTCGAAGGACGGCTTGCGCACCAGAGCCTGGGCATGCTGCTGACCCGGCGCATGGAGCGGGCCGGCCTCCGCCCGCTGGGTTTCGTCGCCAGTGAATACGCGCTCGGCGTCTGGAGCCTGGAGGAAGCGACGGCATTGGCAGATCTCTTCGCCGAGGAGATGCTGGGCGACGATCTCGAGGAATGGCTCGCCGATTCCAACCTGACCAAGCGCACCTTCCGCGACGTCGCCGTGATCGCCGGCCTGATCGAGCGTCGCTTTCCGGGCGAGCAGAAGACGCGCCGCCAGGTCACCTTCTCGTCCGACCTGATTTACGACGTGCTGCGCCGCTGGGAGCCCGACCACGTGCTGATGCAGGCGACCCGCGCCGACGTCGCCACCGGCCTGCTGGACCTCGGCCGACTGGCGCAGATGTTGCGCCGCATCCAGGGCCGAATCGTCTATCGCCGGCTCGACCGGGTCTCGCCGCTGGCCGTCCCGCTGATGCTGGAGATCGGCCGCGAGCCGGTCTACGGCGAGGCGATGGAGACGCTGCTGGGCGAGGCCGCCGAAAAGCTGATCGACGAGGCGACGCGGTTGCTGTAAATGCCGAATCCGCCGGTTCGTCGCAGACGTGGGAGGGAACGGTGATCGTCAACGGCGCCCGTCTGATCGCCGACCCCGCAGGGGCCCTGATCTGGCCGGCGGAGCGGGCCCTGGTGGTCGCCGACCTGCATCTCGAGAAGGGCTCGGCCTTTGCCGCCCGCGGCGCCCTGCTGCCGCCCTACGATACGCGCACCACGCTGGCCCGGCTGGAAGCGCTGATCCGCCAGCATGCGCCCGAGCTGGTCATCTGTCTGGGCGACAGCTTCCACGACGCCGGGGCCGAGGCGCGCCTGGGTCCCGACGAGGCCGGCCAGCTGGCCCGCCTCGGCCGGGGCCGCGACTGGGTCTGGATTGTCGGCAATCACGATCCTGAACCGCCGGCGGCCCTGGGCGGGCGGGCCTGTGATGAGTTGGTGCTGGGGCCGCTGCGCTTTCGTCACGAGCCGCGGCCGAAGGCGCCCGCCGGTGAAGTCGCCGGCCACCTGCACCCCAAGGCGGCGGTCTCGGTGCGCGGCCGCCGCCTGGTCCGGCGCTGCTTCGTCAGCGACGGCCGGCGTCTGATCCTGCCCGCGTTCGGCGCCTATGCCGGCGGCCTGGACGTGCTCGATCCCGCCTTTCGCTTCGCCTTCTCGGACGGCTTTCACGCCCACCTGTTGGGACGCCGCAGGGTCTATCCGTTCGCCGCCGAGCGTCTGCTGCCGGCCCGCTAGCCTGAACGTGCGCCGCCACCACGTTGCGTCGAAGCGCAACGTATGGTGATTAATTTCGCCACATTTTTATCGTATATGTTGCCGGGCCACGACCTGATACCGGGAGGAATCGGCCATGACAACACCACGTCTCACCCGCGGCGCCAAGGGTGCCGAGGTTCGCCGCTTGCAGGATCAGTTGAACAAGACCGGCGCGTTGCTGGAATTGGACGGGGATTTCGGGCGCGGCACCCTGCGTGCCTTGCACCGCTGTCAGGCCTTGGCCAGCCGGCCGCAGTCGGACGCGACCGACGCCGACATCTGGCGGTGGCTCGAAAGCCAGCCGCCGCCTTCGGCCGAGCTCTCGTGCGAGGCCGTCACCTTCGTCGCGCGGGAGGAGGTCGGCAGCCGCGAGTATTACGACAGTCACGTCCACCGGCCGCATTTCCCGGGCGAGAAGTCCGGCGTCACCATCGGCGTCGGCTACGACCTCAAGTTTCGCGATGCCGCGGCATTCACCGCCGACTGGGGCGGGGAACTCGATCAGCAAGTCCTGCAGCAGCTCTCTCCGCATCTCCGGCTGCCGGGCAGCGCCGCGGCGGTCGCCGGCTTGGCCGCGATCTCGATCCCCTTCGAGAGCGCCTGGCGCGTCTTCCTGGCGCGCACTCTGCCGGAATTCATCGCCAAGACCCGCGGCGTCTTTACCACCTATGGGAACCTTCCGGATCTTTGCCGGGGGGTCCTGGTGAGCCTCGTTTACAACCGGGGCGAAAGCCTCTCTGGTGACTCGCGCAAGGAGTTGCGCAACATCCGCAATCACCTCGCCGCCGGCGATCTGGACAAGGTCGCAGGCGAGCTGCGGGCGATGAAACGGCTGTGGGGTGCGGACTCCGGCCTCACCGGGCGCCGCGAACGGGAAGCCCGGCTCTGGGAGAGAGCGGCGCTCAGCGGCGGCGCATGAAGAAGTGGATCACGCGGCGCATGACGGCGCGCGGCAGCAGGCGCTCGGACAGCGGCGCCAGCTGGTTGCGCAGGCCGGGCAAGACCACGGTCCGGCCCGCCATCAGCCCGCGATAGCCGGCCTCGGCCACGCTTTCCGCAGAAGCCTGGGTGAAGCGCAGCAGATTGCTGCCGGCGAGGCCGGCGCGCTCGTGAAAACGCGACTTGGTAAGGCCGGGACAGAGACAGGTGACGCTGACGCCGCTGCCGGCGAGCTCCTCGCCCAAGGCCTCGGAAAGGCGAAACAGGTAGGCCTTGCTGGCGAAGTAGGTGGCCATCATCGGCCCGGGCAGAAAGGCGACGGTCGAGGCGACGTTGAGGATGCGGCCGCGCCCGCGCGCCGACATTTCGCGTCCGAACAGGTGGCACAGCCGGGTCGGCGCGGCAATGTTGACGCCGATCAGCTCGGCATGTTCGGAGGCCGTGCGGTCAAGGAAGGCGCCGTAAAGGCCGAACCCTGCGTTGTTGACCAGGATCTCGATCTCGAGGCCGGCCGCCGTCACCGCCCGATGCAGGGTTGCCGCACCCTCGAGCGGGGCCAGATCGGCGGCAAAGCACCAGGCCTCGACGCCATGCCGCTCGCGGATTTCCGCCGCCAGGCTTTCCAGGCGCTCGCCGTTGCGCGCGCTCAACGCCACGGGGTGGCCGTGGCGGGCGAAGACGTGGGCGAGCGCCCGGCCGATGCCCTCCGAAGCGCCGGTGATCAGGGCAATGCCCGCTTCGCCCCCGGCCATGCGCGTGGCTCAGCTCTCGACCAGGCTCTGGATCGCCCGCAGCAGCGCCGGCGGGCTGACCCTGAGCGCGTCCTCCAACGGCTTGGCGTAGGAGATCGGCGCCCGTGGCGCGCCCAGCCGGCGGATCGGCGCCTTCAGCTTCGCCGCCGCCTTTTCCGCCACCGTGGCCGCGATCTCGGCCCCGAAGCCGCCGACCTGCACCGCCTCGTGCGCGATCAGGAGCCGCCCGGTCTTCACCACCGAGGCCAGCACCGCCGCCTCATCCCAGGGCCACAAGGTGCGCAGGTCGATCAGCTCCACCGCGATGCCCTGTTTCGCCGCCTCGGCCGCCGCCTGCTCGGCCTCGCCGACCATGCGCGACCAGCTCACCAGCGTGACGTCGTCGCCCTCACGGGCGAGCCGCGCCCGCCCCAGCGGCACCGTGTAGTCCTCGTCGTCCGGAACCTCGCCCTCGAGCGGCCAGAGATCCTTGTGCTCCATGTAGACCACCGGATCGTCGCTGCGGATCGCTGACTTCAAGAGTCCCTTGTTGTCGGCCGGCGTCGCCGGCGCGACGACCACGAGGCCCGGAACATGGACGTACCAGGCCTCGAGCGATTGCGAATGCTGTGCCGCCGAAGAGCGCCACATGCCGATCGGCTCGCGGATCACCATCGGCACGCGGGCCTGGCCGCCGAACATGAAGCGCGCCTTGGCCGCCTGGTTGACCAGCTCGTCGACGGCGCAGAGCGCGAAGTCGGAGAAACGCATCTCCACCACCGGCCTGGTGCCGACCAGGGCGGCGCCGACCGCGGCGCCCATGATGGTCGCCTCCGAAATCGGCGTATCGGCGATGCGGTCGGGACCGAATTCGTCGACCAGGCCGCGGTACTGGCCGAAGACGCCGCCCCGCCCCAGGTCCTCGCCCAAGGCCCAGACCGTGGCATCGCGGCGCATCTCCTCGGCCAGCGCCGCCGCCGAGGCCCGGGCGTAGCTCATCGTCGTCATTCCGGCGCTCCGATGTCTTGGACGTCGCTAAAGGCTTCGCTGAGCGGCGGATAGGGCGCGGCGATGGCGCCGCGCATCGTCGCCTCCATCTCTGCCTCGGCCGCTTCCCGGGCCTTGGCCAGCTCGGCTTCCGGCACCCCCAGGGCGACCAGCTGCCGGCCGGCCCGGGCGATCGGCTCCTCGCCCCACTGCGCCTCGACCTCGGCCTTGGGGCGATAGGCGCCCGCATCGGCGGTGGTATGGCCCATCAGGCGATAGGTGCGGGCGTGAACGAAGAGCGGCCCGGCGCCCGCGCGCAGCCGCTCGACGCAATCGCCGACCAGACCGTCGACCGCGACCACGTCGTTGCCGTCGACGGCGAAGGCCGGAATGCCGAAGCTCTCGGCCCGGGCCGCGGCACCCTCGCCCGCGGTCACGGCATTGGCCCGGGTCGTCGAGGCGAAGCCGTTGTCTTCGCAGACGAACAGCACCGGCAGGGCGAAGATCTTGGCCCAGTTCAGGCCCTCCAGGAACGGTCCCCGGTTGACCGCGCCGTCGCCGAAGAAACAGGCGACGATGCGCGCCTCGCCCTTGAGCTTGGCCCCGTGCGCCGCCCCGACCGCGATCGGGATGCCGGCGCCGACGACGCCGTTGGCGCCCAGCATGCCGACGGAGAAGTCGGCGATGTGCATCGAGCCGCCCTTGCCGGCGCAGGTGCCGCCGACCTTGCCGCAAAGCTCCAGCATCATCGCCGCCGCATCCGTCCCCTTGGCGATGGCGTGACCGTGGCCGCGGTGGTTGGTGGTGATCTGGTCCGACGGCCGCAGGTTGGCGCAGACGCCGACGGCAACCGCCTCCTGGCCGATCGACTGGTGCACGGCGCCGCCGACGTGACCCTCGCGCTGGGCCCGTTCGGCGACCTGCTCGAAGGCGCGGATGCGCCACATGGTGCGGTAATGTCGAAGCAGCCGCTCGGCGTCGATGTTGGGCTTGCTGGCGGTCACGGGCGTCTCCGGAATTTGGTCGCGGGCCGGCGGCCAGGCTCGGCTACCCGCTCTTGTATAAGGTTTTTCCGGCGGGTAGAAGTCAGGGACAGGGGCTGCTCCGGGCTCCGCCAGAGAAGGCAGACGCCGCATGTCCCAGATACCTGAAGGCATCGCCGTTGCCGACAGCGTCACCAAGCTCGGCCCCGAGCACAAGGACCGGGTGCTGATCTGCGCCAGCCACGGCGGCGTCTATGCCGGCTATCTGGCGGCCAAGGCGCGGGTGCGCGGCGTGATCCTGAACGATGCCGGCGTCGGCATGGACGAGGCCGGGATCGGGGGTCTGCGCTATCTTGACGAGGTCGGCCTGCCCGCGGCCACGATCGCCTGCATGAGCGCCAGGATCGGCGACGGCGACGACACCGCCCAGCGCGGCGTCATCAGCTTCGCCAACGCCCGGGCCAACGCGCTGGGCTGCGCCGCCGGTATGGGCGCCAGCGACGCCGCCTTGGCGATGCGCGCCGCCCCGGCCTTCGTCGGCGAGGCGCCGGCCTATGCCGAGGCCCGCTTTCTGTTGTGGGAGGAGCCGGGCCTGCCAAAGGTCTGGGGCGTCGATTCGGCCTCTCTGGTCAAACCCGAGGATGCCGGCCAGATCGTCATTACCGCCAGCCACGGCGGCCTGCTCGGCGGCCAGCCGAAAACGGCATTGGCGGTCGAGGCGCTGGCCGCGGCCTTCAACGACGCCGGCGTCGGCCGCGACGAAGCCGGCATCAGCCGCCTGCCGGCGCTGGACCAGCGAGGCATCATCGCCGTCACCGTCGACTGCCGCACCGCGCGCATCGGCGATGCGCGCTCGTCCTGGCAGACCGGCCGGATCAGCCATCTCAACGCCGGCGCCAAGCGCGCCGGGGTCGAGGTCGGCATGAGCCTTAACGATTACGTCGCCTGCCTGAGGCGGGCACGGCAAGCGAGGAGCGGCTGAGCCGATGAGCGAAGGCCCGAAATCACCGCTCAGCAACCGACCGACGGAACAGCTGTCCGGCGGTCAGGCCCTGGCGCGGATGCTGAAGCTGCACGAGGCTGCGCCGATGTTCGGCATGGGCGGCTTTCAGCTGCTGCCGTTCTACAACGCGATGGCCGAGGAAGGCCTCAAGCACACCCTGATCAACGACGAGCGCGCGGGCGCCTTCGCCGCCGATGCCTGGGCCCGCGTCACCGGCCGCCCGGGCATCTGCGATGGCACCCTGGGCCCCGGCGCCACCAACCTCGCCACCGGTCTCGTCGAGTCGCTTAACGCCGGGGTGCCGCTCATCGCCTTCACCGGCAACACCAACCGCGACCACTCCTGGAAGAACATGACCCAAGAGGCGCGGCAGACCGAGATCCTGGCGCCGGCGGTCAAGCAGTTGATCCGCATCGAGAAGATCCAGCGCATCCCGGAGCTGATCCGCCGCGCCTATCAGATCGCCACCTCGGGCCGGCCCGGTCCGGTGCTGGTCGACGTGCCCGAAGACGTCTGCCACGGCGAGTTCGAGTTCGACGCCGAAGAGCTGCGCGCCGATCTCTCGGCGATGTCGATTCCGGGCAAGCGGGTTCGCCCCGATGCGGCCGAGCTGGCGCGCGCGGCGGCGCTGCTGGCCAAGGCCGAGCGGCCGGTGATCCTGGCCGGTGGCGGCGTGCATCTGAGCGGGGCGCAGGACGCCCTGACCGCCTTCGCCGAGGCCAACGGCATCCCGGTCGCGCACAGCCTGAGCGGCAAGGGCGCGATCCCCTGCACGCATCCCCTGTCGCTCGGCCTGTTCGGCCGCTATTCGCGCATCGCCAACGAGCTCATCGAGGCTAGCGACTGCATCCTCGTGGTCGGCTGCAAGCTGGGCGAGATCGCCACCAAGCGTTACGTCCTGCCGCCGCGCGAAATTCCGCTGATTCACCTGGAGATCGTCGCCGAGGAGATCGGGCGCTGCGCCCCGGCCGAGGTGGCGCTGTGGGGCGATGCCGGGGCCGGGCTCGCCGACCTGACCGAGTCGCTGGCCGATGATGCCCCGAAGCTGCGCAAGGCGCGCGCCGACTACGGCAAGGATGTCACGGCGCGGATGGCCAAGTGGCGCGAGGAGGTCACGCCCCGGCTGACCTCCGACGAACGCCCGGTCAACATGGCGCGGATGTGTCACGAGCTCAACAACGTGCTGCCGGAGGATGCGATCCTGGTCGCCGACGGCGGTTTCGCGGCGCACTGGAATGGGCTTTTATACGATTCCAAGCGCGCCGGCCGCGGCTTCATCGTCAACCGCGGCTTCGCCTCGATCGGCTACGGCCTGCCCGGCAGCATGGGGGCGCAGCTCGCCGCCCCGGACCGCCCGGTGGTCGGCGTCACCGGCGACGGCGGCTTCAACATGATGATCGGCGAGCTGGAGACGGCGAAGCGCCTGGGCACGCCGATCACGCTGCTGGTCGTCAACAACGCCGCCTCCGGCTACGTCAAGGCGCTGCAGCAGGCGCTGTTCGGCGGCCACTTCCAGTCCAGCGACCTCAACGAATTGAACTATGCCGAGATCGCCAAGGCCTTCGGCTGTCATGGCATCCGCGTCGACGACCCCGACCGGCTCGCCGGCGCCGTCCGCGAGGGCCTGGCCGAGCGCACGCTGCCGACGGTGATCGACGTCACCGTGACCCGCGATCCGGCGAAGATGTTGCCCGGCGTCGACAACCGCGCCCGCGCGCCGGCCCGCAAGGGCGACCGCATCGCCTGAGGCGCGTCCCATCGGCTAAGGATCACGAAAGCCGGTTAGATGCCCGGCAGGTACCTGAAACCGATCACGAAGGCATGGCGCCGTTGCGCGCCCGAATTCGCCAGTTTGTGTCTGGAATGCCCCCGAGAGCTTCCGTTCCATTAGATAGCGCTGACCACCTCACTGACCCAAAGCGGTCATTAGCCTAATCATCACAAAATTTTCTAACAATGGTTAATTAACCTGACTATTCGAACTGCTCAGCGGCCAGACGCAGCTTGGAAAACTATGATCGAGGATTTCAACACTGCCATTTAGAAGGTCCACACACGTACGCCGACAGGTTCTGTCCTGCCTTTGAGAGAGAGTTGACGGCGTTCCAAGTGGTCCAAGTTCAATCCAGCGGCGTTGTAAGTTGCATCGCTGATCAGTGCTTCGCCTGGTTTCGCTTCGTTGACCAACCTTGCCGTCACATTGACATTGTCGCCCAGAGCGGTGAAGTCAGTCACCGCGCCTTCGGTCCCTTGTACCGTGCCGACATAGGCAACTCCGGTATGCACACCAATGCCGATCGGCAGCCAGGGACCTTCTGGAGAGCCATAGCCCATGGCCCGGCCCAGTCTTTGCGCGGCCACTAAAGCTTTGCGCGCGTGACGGCGGCCGGCGTAGCCAGGGATATACAGCCCGATCACCTCATCACCGACCAGTTTGTCGATAAACGCGTCGGTCCGTATCAGAACCTTGGTAGCGGCACCGTAAAACTGGTTCATAACATGGCTGAACTCGGCTGCGCTCATAGTTTCCCCCAGCTCGGTCGAACCACGCACATCTGCGAATAATATGGAGAGTTCTATTTCTGCTCCGCCCGGATAGACCTGACCCAGCCACATGCACCAATTGCAGAAGTGCGGGTTTTTCTCATAGGTGCGGCGGCCGAACAAGCGCATTACCGGCGCGGTCAGCCCGCTCAAGGGCACGTAGCAATTCTTGCATCGCTTGTCGCCGGGCAGCAGCCGATATACCTGGCGAAACTGCTTCAAACCCGGCACCTTGCCGTTCAGTATCTTCTGCCAGACTGCCTCGGCAGTCGGTTTGGCGACCAATATGCCCTCCGAGGCGACTGAAAGCCGGAAACGCCTGCTACTTTCCACGCACGACCGTGCTATCGCCTAAGTCTCCGAACCGTAACGGAGATAACCTTGAGCCGAATACCAAAGTCCTGTGAGGGAAGGAATGGCGAAGGCGACGACAACTGTGAAAAGCCCAGACCACTCCTGGCTCATTCCGTTGAGAACGGCCACTAAGACGCTATAAACGCTAGCGACGACGGCAAAGAGCACAGCGAGAAGATAACCGGCTCGCTGACCCTCCCAAACCCAGAGCACCGCAAAGGCGGCAAAGCCGATCAAGATCGGGCGATAGAGTTCGACCAGAAACGGCACTGCGTAATTGACCATGAATGGAACGATGGGCGGCCACGGCTGCCACGGCGGTTTGAAGACCGGACTGACCGTCGCCCAGATCTGGGAGATCACGATGAGGATGATGAACGCAATTGTACCCTTGGCATACCTGTCGAGTTCCATTTGATACCCCCCAGTGGCTCGGATGAACGGTTCCTGCATGCCTAGCTCCAGTCTAGGTCATCGCTCACCCAGAGCGAAGACCAAAATCCTTACACGAAATTGTGTCCCTATGACCGGGATTGGCTAGCTTCGCCCCTGTCGGTCGTGTCCAATCCATGGGCATTCGCGTCCCATTCCGGATGTCGGAAAGCTAACGCAGCGCGTAATGTCGACTTGCCGAACTCACCCCTTGGTTGGCCAGGAGTGTTTCAGCAGAACACCGACAAGACGCCGGTATAGGTGTAGAGCCGGTTGTTCGAGATCTCGCCGTTGCCGAAGAAGCCGACCAGCGGCACCTCGCCCAGGACGTCTTGGATCATCTTCAACTCCTGGCTGTCCTGGCCGAACAGGTTGGGGCCGCGGGCGAGGCAGGTGTGATAGAGGGCGCCGCGGGGCGGACCGTCGAGGCGCGCCTTCAATTGCTCCAGCATGCGCCGCAGGTCCTTCTCGGCCGCCGCCCGGTCGCGCCGGCAGAACATCACTTGGCTTCCGGGCTCGACCGCCTCGGCGATCTGCAACAGGCCCTGGGCCTCGTCGATGGCCACGAGGTTGCGCACCATGTAGTCGCCCCAGTCGGCGCCCTTGACCGGCACGGCGGCGAAGATGTAGCCGCCGACCCGGCGCAGATCGCGGGCCAGCACCTCGCCGATCTCCTCGCGGAAGACCTCCAGTACCGGCCGTTCGTCGAGGCCGGCGATGACGTTGCCCTCGGCCTCGGTGACGAGGTGGGCCGGCCCGATCGGCGAGCAGCCCTGGGTCAGGCCGGTGGCGATGCCGACCTCGCCGGAGACGACGAGCCCCGAGACGCCGCCCTCGCTCAAGCCCCCGGCCAGCTGCGCGTGGATGCCGCGAGACGAGGTGAGCGCGCCGACCAGGAAGGACGAGGCCGCCTCGCCGAGCGCCGGGATCAACTTCAAGATTTCCGCGTTCCGCGGATCGGCATGGACGATGCCGAAATTGCCGGGATTCAAGTCCAGCCAGGAGCGGTTCCGCTCGATAAAGCTCGCGAGATCCTGGCGCGCCGCATCGAACAGCGCGAACCGCCTCTGCGGCAGCGCGCCGACCATAATGCAGAGCGCCGGCTGATCGAAGTATTCGACGCCGCTGGCGCAGACGCCGATGCCGACCGTGCCGATCCAGGCATCGATGCCGGTCGCAGCCTTCAGCCGCGCCGCGATGGGCTCGATGTTCTGGGCCAGGCGGTCGGTCAGGTAGAGAAAGCCGATGTTGGCTCCTTCCGGCAACGGCGCCAAATTTTCAAGACAGGCGCCGACGGCGGCGGTCCAGTCTGCCGCCGCGGCGTGCGCGGCACGGAAGCAGGCCCTGGTTGCCGCGCTCATCCGCTCGCCCTCCTCATGCAGCCGGTTTGAAAGCTCCGCAACGCTAGCATAGTTCCGTCGTCTCTCGCTGCCGCCGAGGCCGCGGCCCGGCGTCGGAACGGGCCGTGTGGCAAAGCTATGAGATGTCTGTGACATATCGGTGGATGCCCCTGGCAGGCCGCGGCCTGCGCTCTACATCTGCGGGGACGACAACACACACGGGAGCAAAGGTAATGAATAGTTTGACACGTCTTCTCGTCCCGTCGCTGCTGTCGCTGGCGATGGCGGGCACGGCGATAGCGCAGTCCTCGACGACCATGCCTCAGGCGACCGGATCGCAGCCCCCGATCGCGGGCGCGGCGCCGGCGGCGCCGAGCGCGGCAGCGGGCGATATCATGCTTCAGCAGGAGCCCAATCAGACCCTGTCCTCCGATGTCATCGGCCTGCCGCTGCTCAATGAGGATGGCGCCGGACTTGGCGAGATCTCGGACCTGATCCTGAACGACCAGCAGCAGGTGATCGGCGCCGTGGTCGAGGTCGGCGGTTTCCTCGGCCTCGGCAGCAAGTCGGTTGGGCTGCCGTGGCAGGCCTTCCGCATCGAGGAACGCGAAGGCGCTTCCGTCGCCGTGGTCGGCATGACCGAGCAACAGCTGGCCGAGGCGCCCGAGTTCAAGAGCCTGGCGCAAATCGAAGCCGAGCGGGCGGCCCAGCAGCAGGCGCCGGCCGCCGGCGCGCCGCAAAGCCAGTAATCACCGCGACCTTGCGAATCGGCGCCCGGCAGACCCGGCCGGGCCGGTTTCTCAACGCGACTGCGGCGCACCCTCCCTGGCCCGCCGGGCCAGGGAGGGTGCATCTTGTTTACCCCTCAAGCGGTTGCACCCCTGCGGGCCGCGGGCCGCCCGCGGGCACATGGACACCCTTGACCCTGTCGGGCTTCTCTACTAGGAGCCTTCGGCGGAACGGTCGCCGCAGGACCGCCCCAGGCCAGCGCGGGCGAGGTGGCCGGATCGCATCGCTGGGAACAGCGCCAGCCGGTCGGGGGTTGCGTGAGAACGTTCATTTGTTGCGTCGTGCTTGCCGCCATAGGTCTGAGCGTGCCTCCGGCCGCCAATGGCTTCGAGGGCTTTCGCCTGTTGCGGCTGGAGGGCCGACTGGTCAAATGGGGCGATGCCGGTCTGGGCAAGGGCGCCACGGTCAGCTATGCCTATGTGGCGGCACCGACGAGCTTCCCGGACGCCAGGAACTGTCGCGAGATGGCGCCGATCGATAGCCTCGCGGCCGCGCACCAAATCGCTCCGGAACTGCTGCGCCGCGAGGTCGAGGCCGCATTCGCCATGTGGCAGGCGGCCGCAGACATCCGCTTCCTTCGGAGCGACGATCCGTCGACGGCGGGAATCCTGATCGGCGTCCAGGCGACCCCGCGCGGCGCCGCTTTCGCCGACGTCAAGTACCGTCAAGCCGGCGATGACGGCGGCGGTGCGCGCAGCATCAAACGCGGCCTTGTCTGCCTCAATCCCGTGCAGCCATGGGAGACCGGCTTCAATGGCCGCGCGTCCGACTACGATCTGCGCTATGCCTTCGCCCATGAGATCGGCCACGCGATCGGGCTCGATCATCCGGGACCGTCGGGACAGCTGATGTCGTTCCGCTACGAGGAAAGCTTCCGCGGCCTGCGGCCCGGCGACGTGGCCGGAATCATCGCCCTGTATGGCGCCCGCCCGCCGGTGCCGGCGGACGAGACAACCTCGGTCTCGCTGCAGCGCTGAAGCGCGGCCCGTTCCGGGCGCCGGGTGGGCAAGCGACCCCGTTCGCGCCGAAGCTCCGACAGGCCGTTGCCTGCTGGCATCGCAGCAGCGCGACCGCCCCCTGCTGTGCCCTGGCCGGCGAAAGCTTGCGGATTATGCGCGCCACGCTGGCGGACCGGGAATACTCACCGCCGCGTGCCGTCTGTGTAGAGTGGTGCGCGGCCTTGTCTGCCTCCCACACAAGGCCGCGGTCCAGATCCGGCCAGCCGGGCTCTATCCGGCACTCCTGTACCGGCTTGGATCGAAACAAGTTCCGTTCGTGACGCCCCAACTGTGCATGGCCGGGCCTGATGGCCCGGCCATCTTTTCAGCCGCTTGGCGATGTCCCCGGCCGGCTTCGCTGCCGGGCCGTGGAATAAAACCGGTTCCAATTCGTCCTTGCTGGTGAAGGCCGGGCCGCGCGGAGTCCCTCACCGGGCCAGGATTGACACAACAATCATCCAGTTCTGTCACGCCGGAAACCAGAATGGTTGCTTAAAATGGTCGCAGCATTTCCAGCAAACGTGGGTGTGAACGTTGGCGTTCGAGCAACTGAATGGCCATTACGAACGGAGGCACCGTCGTGCACAATGAACGGCATTCAGTGGAGGAGCATATTACGGCATTGCGCCGTTATGCGCGAATATTGACGGGGAATTCAACGGATTCTGACGATTTGGTTCAAGAATGCCTGACAAAGGCCCTGAGCAAGGTCACGAGATGGAAAGAAATTAGGAATATCCGCTCGTTTCTATTCACAATTATGCATAACTTGCACATCGATAGGATTCGCCGCGAGGCCAAGAGCCGGAGCAACGTTTCATTCGAAAGCATCGGCGAGAATCAATTCAGCTGTGCTCCCAGACAGGCAGTGATGCTGGAGCTGCGGGAAATCCATGACGCCCTGCAGAAGCTGCCGCGCGAGCAGCGCGAGACGCTGTTGTTGGTATCGCTGGATGGAATGACATATCGCGAGGTGTCCGACATCATGAGCGTGCCGGTAGGCACCGTGATGTCGAGGTTGTCGAGGGGACGCGAAGCGCTGCGGCGACACGTGAATGGAGGCCACCGTCGGGTCGGGACAACGAATGATGAAACCCCGTCAAGTCAAGAGCATGAAAGACCGTATGACCGAGTTTCAGCCGGATGAGAGCGACCTGCACGCCTATGTCGAAGGCGTCCTGGACCGGCGCGGGCAGGCCGAAGTCGAACGGTATCTGTTACTGAATGCGAGCACCGCCAGGCGTGTCGCCGCCTGTCGGGCGCAGAAGACCAGCCTTTCGGTTCTCCTGCATGAGACGCCGCTTCCGCCGGAACGCCTCGAGATCGGCGAGCTTGGCGCCAGTCTGGCCCACGCCCTGCAGCGGCAGCGCCGCTTTCGCCACACCTTGCGTGGGACCGCGGCCACAGTGCTGTTTGTAGCAGCGCTTTCCGTCGGCTGGGTGGCGAGAGATCATGTTCTGCCGCCGGGTGCGGCGCTGCCGAGCCTGACGCAACAGGCGGCCGAGGGCTATCGGCTGTTTGCCGAAAACGGCGGCTTCGCCAGCCAGCCTAGTACGGACGGGAAGCGCGATCCGTTCAGCTGGCTGTCCGAACGGGCCGGTGGCCAAGCCACCGCTTCGCCCGACCTCGGCTCGGTCGGTTTCGAGTTGCTTGACGGCTGGGTCTTTCCGACCGCGCTTGGCGAAGCGGTACAGCTGCTTTACCAGGACGGTACCGGGCAGGTGGTGACGCTCTACGTGGTCTACGGCGAGGCGCTGCCGCCGAGCACGTTTTCGCACGTTCAGGAGGGGGATCTCTCGCTGCTGTTCTGGCGCAGCGGTAACGTCAGCTACTGTATCGTCGGCCGGCTCGATCAGGCGCAGCTCGTCACCATCGCCGAGCTGGTCACGGCGGAGTTGGGCTCCTCCGAGGGTCTGCCGTTGCCGGGCAAGACCGACTCTCAGCCGCGGACCGTCGACAGCGGCACCGGGGCGGTGCCGGCAGGCGGACAAACCCTGCCGGCCAAGGCCGGTTCGGTCCCGGCGCCGGACGGCTCTCTGAACGAGCCGGCGAGACTGCCCCCCGGGGCCAAGTCGGGCGAGGCGCCGGCCGGCACGTCGCCGGCGGCAGAATCGCCGCGCAATGACCAGGATTCGGCCGCGCCGGTGCCGGCGCGGCCCGAGGCCCAGGAGCTGCGGGGCAAACCATCCGGCAATGCCTGACATTAAACTCTTCACCTCTTCTGGCGATCCGTTGCCGCTCGACGGCAAGGCGTTCCTGATCAACTCCATAAACCATTACCGAAGCCCCGAGCCAAAAGTACTACAGTACAGATTCTGAGAGAATAAATTACATAGAATCGCAAAGTGAATTTTACAATTTTGAAAAAATTTGTAACTTGTTTTGATAAGCGTTTTATCATTCTCATCCCGGAATAAATTCGAACTCCTTTTCGTCCATCGAAACACAACGTCAACGTCACGATATCACCCGTGGCCGAGATTTAGTTCTAGCAGGACGTTGAACCTTATACGGTGGTAAAGGAGTTTAAGACATGGAATTCAGGAAATTACGCCTCGGATTGATGGCGACCGCAAGCGGTCTCGCATTAACCCTGGCGGTTCCGGTCGTCCCCACGCCGCACTTCCTGCATCAAGCGGCTAATGCGCAGGCGACTGGCGCCGACGCGGGTGCCGAGGCCGGTGCTGACGCGGACGCGGGCGCCGAGGCGGGGGCGGACACAGGCGCCGAGGCCGGCGCTGAAGCAGGTGCCGAAGCCGAGGCGGGTGCCGAAAGTGGCGCCGAAGCCGAGGCCGGCACCGAGAGTGGCGCCGAGAGTGGCGCCGAGGCCGGCACCGAGAGTGGTGCCGAGGCCGGCACCGAGAGTGGCGCCGAAGCCGAGGCGGGTGCCGAAAGTGGCGCCGAAGCCGAGGCCGGTGCCGAGAGTGGTGCCGAGGCCGGCACCGAGAGTGGCGCCGAGGCCGGCGCTGAAGCAGGTGCCGAAGCCGAGGCGGGTGCCGAAAGTGGCGCCGAAGCCGAGGCCGGCACCGAGAGTGGCGCCGAAGCCGAGGCGGGTGCCGAAAGTGGCGCCGAAGCCGAGGCGGGTGCCGAAAGTGGCGCCGAAGCCGAGGCCGGTGCCGAGAGTGGCGCCGAGGCCGGCGCCAGTGCCGACGCGGGTGCGGAGGCCGGTGCCGAGAGTGGTGCCGAGGCCGGCACCGAAAGTGGCGCCGAGGCCGGCGCCAGTGCCGACGCGGGTGCGGAGGCCGGTGCCGAGGCCGGCGCCAGTGCCGATGCCGGAGCCTCCAGCGATACGGACAGCGGCGCGTCAGCCAGCGCCGACGCCGGGGCGGAAGCCTCGAGCAGCGACGGAAGCGCCTCGGCCAGTGCCGGCTCGGAAGCCAGTGCCTCGGCCAGCGATGGCGGTAGCGCATCGGCCAGTTCCAGTTCGTCCGCCAGCGCCTCGAGCGGCCCTGGCGGCAGCAGCGCCGGGGCCGGCGCGGGTGCCGGAGCGGGTGCAGCGAGCAGCGACGGCTCCAGCACGGCCTCTGCCGGTGCAGGGTCCGGAGCCAGCGCGTCGTCCGGCGTGAACGGCGGCACCGCTTCGGCGGGTGCCGGTGCCGGGGCCGAGGCGACCTCCGATAATGGCAGCGCTTCGGCTTCGGCCAACGCCGGTTCGCAGGCCAGTGCCAACGACGACGGCGCCAGCGCGTCGGCCAATGCCGGTGCCGAGGCAAGCGCTTCGATCGGCAACGATGATGGCAGCGCTTCGGCCAGCGCCAACTCCGAGGCCAGCGCGTCGAGCAATGACGACGGCGCCACCTCGTCGGCCAGCGCCAATTCCGAGGCCACCGCGTCGGTCGGCAACGACGACGCCAGTGCCACAGCCGACGCCAACTCGGAGGCCACGGCCACGAGCGGTAACGGCGGCACCGCCGCGTCGGCCAACGCCGGCTCCGAGGCGACCGCGACGATCGGCGACGACGGCGCCACCTCGTCGGCCAGCGCCAATTCCGAGGCCACGGCTGCGAGCGACGACGACGGCGCGACGGCCTCGGCGAGCGCCGATGCGACGGCCACTGCCACGGTCGCCGACGATGACCAGGCGACCGCCAACGCCGGAAGCAACACGGCGGCGGGCACCGGCACCAACACCGGCTCGCCGGTCTCGAAGTCGCACGCCACGTCCTCGTCCAAGGCGCAGACCGATGACGCCCGCAGCTTCGCCCGCTCGGACGCCCGGACCTTGAGCAATCCGGCGGTGAGCATGGCGATGTCGCGGTCCATGGGTAAGGCGCAGACCGACGACACGATGGCGATGAGCAAGTCCATGGCCAAGAGCATCACCAATCCGGCGATGTCGAAGTCGATGGCCAAATCGTCCTCGAAGGCCATGGCCAAGGGGAACACGCAGTAAGTGGGCCCATCGTCGAAACGAAGAAAAGGACGGACCGATAGTCTCTCTCCCTGAAGCCTATGGACCGGTGTCCGCTGCGGCGGCGCCGGTCCCCTTTCTTTTCTTGCCCGCAAAAGGGTGCGGAATAGATCGGGCCGCCTTTCGTCTTCGGGCTGTCGAAGCATGTCCCGCCACCCCTGATCGAGGCGCGGGGCGCGCTGGTTCCAACGTCGTAATTTCCAACGTCGTAATGGTTTGAGGTTGATCATGAGCATGCAGAATTTCGTCGCCGTCGCCGCGCTCGGCGCGCTTGCCGCCGGGCTTGGCCTGGGCGGGTCCGGCGCCCATGCCGGCGGCCTGTTCGACCGCCCGGCCACAACGCCAGGCGTGACCCTGGCCGCGTCTGCCAAGGCTTCCGCCAGCGCTTCCGCCAAGGCTTCTTCGAGGGTCTCCTCCAAAGCTTCCTCCAGCGCCGCTTCGAGCAGCCGCGCCGGCGGCGCGGCCGGCGGCTGCGCGGTCGAGACCGAGACCCGGGCCGAGGTGCGCCGCGGCGATCAGCACCGGGTTGAACGCGACCACGACAGAAAGGTGCTCCGCGGCAAAGACTGCGCGGCCAGCTCGGAATCGCGCTCGCGCGCCGAATTGGGAACTGAGAAGTCGGAGCAAGGGAACAACTCACGGGAATAGACCGGCGACCGGTGCGAGCGCCGCCAGTCACCAGGCCCGGTAACACAAGGACTTAAAGCGAAAGGGTAATGTCATGTCGATGTTGATGCGGGGCATAGCTATGGGGCTGATCACGCTGCTGCTGGGCGGGCTCGCCGGCTGTGCCGGAGACCCCGCCGGCCGGGCCACCAGCCAATACGGCATCTACGCGGTAGAGGACGGCGACGAGCTGGTCCGCCTCGACGGCGGCGCCGAGTGGGAGCGGCAGACCTGGGCCGGCCGCCAGGACCTGGAGCCCGAACTGACGCTGCTGGTCCACGATCCGCAACTGAGCCAGCCCGGCGCGGTCAGCGAGCTGCGCCAGGCCATCCTCCTGGAGAAGGTGGCGCACGTGCGTGAAGAGGTTAGCGTCAAGTCCGGCGCCCGCCGCCCGGTCAGCGAGGACCTCTGGGTCGCCTCGCAGGTCGAGCGCTTCCGCGTCCCGGTCGATTTCGGCCCGGTGCCCGGGCGCCCCGGCATGATCCGGGTGATGCCTCGCCAGCCGCTCGAGCCGGGCCTCTACTCGATCCGGCTCGGCCGCGAGGGCGACTACACCCTGGCCCGCTTCGGCGTCGGCTGGCCCGAGGTCGACAAGCAGCACTACGCCCGGCTGCACTGCGTCGACCGCTACCAGGGCGCCGGCAGCGTCGCCTACTTCGACTGCCAGGGCGAGCCCGCCCCCGCGACCGCGGGCCTGCGCATCGGCGAGCTGAAGTCGAGCCGGCGCACCGTCGCCGGCGTGCCCATGCTCTCCGTCGTCGGCGTCGTCGAAAATACCTCCGACCGGCCGCTGCGGCTGCCGCCGCTCAGGGCCCGGCTGGAAAGCCGCCAGGGCGTTGAGCAGCTGTGGACCTTTGAGCTCGACCGGCAATACCTGCTGCCGGCGGAACGCGCCGCATTCCGCTCGGAAATAGAATGGCCGATGGCAAACTCGGACCAGATCCACGTCTCCTTCCAATCTCCGGACGGTTGAGCGTCGTCCCGCCTGCGGCCTTGCCTCCTTCCGGTCGGTGTCCCAAGTTATCGTTTGCGGACATGGCGACCGGGAGGAACAGGCGATGTGGTGGCTGAAGCAAAAGAAACTGGAGATTCCTTCGGCCGACGAGGCTCTGCCGGGTCGCAGCCAGCGGATGCCGGTACCGCAAGCGCACGAGGTCAACGGCCGCAGGCTCGCTCCGCCCTACCCCGAGGGCATGGAGGTCGCCTTGTTCGGCCTCGGCTGCTTCTGGGGGGCGGAGCGCCTGTTCTGGCGCTTGCCCGGCGTTTACAGCACTGCGGTGGGTTACGCCGGCGGGCACACGCCGAACCCGACCTACCAGGAGGTCTGCACCGGCATGACCGGGCACAATGAAGTGGTGCGCGTCGTCTTCGACCCGGCCAAGGTCAGCTACCAGGAGCTCCTGCGGATCTTCTGGGAAGGCCATGATCCGACCCAGGGCATGCGTCAGGGCAACGACGTCGGCACGCAGTACCGTTCCGGCATCTACGTCTACTCGGCCGAACAGCGGGCCGCGGCGGAAACCTCGCGCGAGGCCTACCAGAAGGCGCTCGGCAAGGCCGGCTTCGGCCCGGTCACGACCGAGGTCGTCGATGCGCCCGAGTTCTACTTCGCCGAGGACTACCACCAGCAGTACCTGGCCAAGGTGCCGAACGGCTATTGCGGCCTTGGCGGCACCGGCGTCGCCTGCCCCGCCGGCCTCGCCGTGGCGGCGGGCGAGTAAGCCGAGTTCGATGTTGCGGGTCTGCTGCGATGACCAGGAATGGCACGGGGTTGCCGATCTTGGCCATACTGCGGGCTTCGATTTCGACCTCCGCCGTTGCGCGAAGTGCGGTGCCGACCTGCTGTCGATCGCCTATGCCGACTGGCCCACGGTGCACGTGATCAGCCGAGCCCAGGCGAAGACCTTGCTGGGCCTCGGGGACGGCGAACGTAAGCGGGCCCTGCGGCGTTGGGCCGACGAGGATTAGCCGCGGCGAACGCCTGAACGCCGTCGGCGGCGCCGCTCTTACTCGCCCAGCGCCACGGCGCGCAGCGCCTTGGCCGCGCGCTCGACCCCGGCGCGGTCGACATCCAGGTGGGTGACCGCGCGCATCCGCGTCTGCCCGCTGGCGCCGATCTTGATGCCGTGCCCTTCGCGCAAGCGGTCGCGCACCTGCACGGCGGTCATGTTGGTGCCGGAGACGTCGAAGAAGACGATGTTGGTATCGACCGTGTCGTAGACCAGCTCGATGCCCTCGATATCAGCGATCAGTTCGGCGAAGTGGCGGGCGTTTTCGTGATCCTCGGCCAACCGTTCGATGTTGTGCTCCAGCGCGTAGATGCCCGCGGCAGCGACGATGCCGGCCTGGCGCATGGCGCCGCCCAGCTGCTGCTTGTAGAACCAGGCGTCCTCGATGAAGGCCGTGGAGCCGGCGAGCACGCCGCCGATGGGGCAGCCAAGCCCCTTGGACAGATCGATCCACAGGGAAGCGAAGCAGGCGCCATACTCCGCCGCCGGCGTGCCGGAAGCGACGACGGCGTTCAACAAGCGGGCGCCGTCCAGATGTGTCACCAGGCCGTGCTGGTGCGCCACCTCCGTCACTTCGCGCACCTTGTCGATCGGCCACACCGTGCCGCCGCCGGCGTTGGCGGTGTTCTCGACTTCGAGCACACGCGAGCGCGGGGCGTGCCGGCGCCCCCTCGGGGCGATCGCCTGGCGCACCTGCTCGGCAGTGAAAATGCCGCGTACGCCGTCGAGCGGCCGGGTGGCGCAGGCGGACAGCGCCGCCGGCCCGCCGGACTCGGAGTTCAAGGGATGCGCGGTCCGATCCAGGATGATCTCGTCGCCCGGCTTGCAATGGACGCGGAAGGCGACCTGATTACACATGGTCCCGGAGGGCAGAAACACCGCCGCCGCCTTGCCGAGCAGTGCCGCCGTCATCTCGCAGAGCCGGTTGACGGTCGGGTCCTCGAAGGCCTGTTCGTCGCCGACCTCGGCCTCGGCCATGGCCTTGCGCATGGCAGGCGAGGGCTTGCTATGGGTGTCGCTGTAGAGATCGACGACGGCTGCGGTCATGACTTGGATCCTTGAGCGTGAGAGGCGAAGGGAAGGCTGAGCGGCACCATCTCGGCGGCCGAACGGCGGGCATAGTCGAGCTCGGGCACACGCACTTCGGCGCGCTTCTGCGCCTCGGTGACACGCAGCGCCGCGCCCTGATGGTCCAGCGTCAAGACCTTGCCGTCGGCGACCACCAGCGCACCGCCGATATAGACCTCACGTACGGCGCGCTCAGCGGCGGCATAGACCAGGCTGCGCAACGGGTCGCGCAGCGGCTGCATTGCCGGGTGCCGGCTGTCGATCAGTACCAGGTCGGCCTTGCAGCCGACGGCGAGGCGGCCGATATCGTCGCGGCCGAGCGCCCGGGCGCCGCCGATGGTGGCGGCGTCGAAGACATCGCCGGTGCCGAGCACCGTGACGTCTTCCGCCGCCACGCGCGAGAGCGTCGCCGCCGCGCGCAGCTCCTCCATCAGGTTGTGCGGGAAGGTGTCGGTGCCGAGTCCGATGTTGACCCCGGCCCGCAGGTATCCGCCCATGCTCTCGAGCAGCATGCCGCGGCGCGCGAACACCGTCGGGCAGTGCGCCACCGTGGTCCCGGTTTCGGCCAGCAGACCCACGTCCCGGCGGGTATGCCAGTGCAGCCAGGAGTGATGATCGGCGAAGATGCAGTGGGCGACGATCGCGTTGGCTCCGAGGACACCGATCTTCGCCAGCCACTGCAGCGGGGTGATGCCGTGGCGGCGCGTCATTTCGTGAAACTCGACCAGGCTCTGCGCCGCGTGGATCTGGATCGGCAGACGGCGCTCGGCAGCGGCCGCCGCCGAGTCGCGCAGCAGCTCTTCTGTGCAGGTGTCGACCTGACTCGGCGAAAGCATGCCGTCGAGCCGCCCCGACGGGTGCTGGCGGGCTCGGTCGATCAGCGCAAGCGCCTTCTCAAGGCCGGTGCGGCCGGCCGCTTCGTCCCACTCGTATGCCACGGAATAGCCGTTCGGCGTGTACCAGCGCGCCGAACGGTACATCGGCGCGACAACGCCGCGAAGCCCGCTCCGGGCGAGCAGGTCGAGCCAGCCGTCCCAGGCCACCGACAGGTCGACCAAGGTGGTGACGCCGCTCAACAGCAGCTCGGCATAGGCGAGCTCGGCGCACGCCGCCGTGCCCTCGGCATCGGGCCGGAAGACCGGCATATACTCGTACAACCCGCTCATGCCGAGCCGCGGGCTGCCCATCTCGTCGGTGATGCCCTTGTTCATCGGCTCCGACATCGGGTGGGAATGGATATCCACCAGGCCCGGCATCACGAAACGGTCGCGGCCGTCGATCTCGCGCTCGACCGGGCCCTCGTAGCGACCGCCGACGTGAACGATTTCCTCGCCCGCGAAGGCGAGGTCCGCATTTCGCAGGTAGGCGTGTCGCCCGGCCGGCTGGTCCCAGGCGATCAGCCAGTCGATGTTACGAATGCAGCAGGTCTCGCTCATCTGCGTCCCCAAAGCGCGAAGTCCCGAAATTGGCAGCCGCCGCCGATGCCGTCAAATCACCCGATGCCGCAGCGCCACGCCGTCCTTAAGCCGCCGGCAGTTCTCCACGGCGATCGAAATGCTGCGTCCGATCGTCTCCGGGGTCAGCCAGGCAATGTGCGGTGCCAGCACCACATTGTCGAAGCCGAGCAGCGGGTTGTCCGGGGCCACCGGCTCGACCGCGTAGACATCGAGGCCGGCGGCCCGAAGCCGACCACTCTGCAGTGCTCGGACCAGGGCGGCTTGGTCGACGAGCCCGCCGCGCGCGGTGTTGATCAGCACCGCGCCCGGCTTCATCCGGGCGAACGCGGCGGTATCGAGCAAGCCGGCCGTCTCGGTCGTCAATGGCAGGTGCAGCGAGACGACGTCGGCCTCGGCCAACAGCTTGTCGAAGTCGCGCCACTCGGCCACGGCTTCAGGTTTGGGTGCCGTCGCGGTGTAAAGCACCCGCCCCCCCAGCGCGACCAGGACCGGCGCCACCCGGCTGGCGACGGCGCCGTAGCCGACCAGACCGACGGTGCGGCCGGCGAGTTCGCCGACCCGGTCGAAATCGGCCGGATCGAGGGCCCAGCCGCGCCCGCCGCGGGTCGCCTGATCGAAACGGATGGCGCGCCTGAGTGCTGCCAGCATCAGCATCACCGTCGCCTCGGCCACCGCCTGGCTGTTGGTTCCGGGCATGTTGCAGACGGCGATCCCGCGCGCCTGAGCCGCCTCGAGATCGATGGTATTGACGCCGACCCCGATCTTCTGAATGAGCCGCAGCTTCGGCGCGGCGGCGATCACACCGGCGGTCGCCGGCTTCAGCACGTGCCACAGCACCTCGGCCTCGGCCAGCAGCGCCAGCAGCCGCGCATCGTCCGCTTCCGGGCAGGAGACGATGTCCAGCCAGTCGCTGCACGCGGCCGCCAGCGCCGCCTCGATGCCGGGACTGACGTCGTAATGAAAGATCGCCCGCAATGCGCCTCGCGCTCCGTGCTCAGCGCGGCGACGGGAGGATCACGCCCGGGTTGAGGATGCCGCTGGGATCGAGCCGCGCCTTGGCCCCGGCCAACGCCTCGCCGAACAGCGCCGGGCGCTGGCGCTCGTACCAGGGCATGTGCACGCGCCCGACCGCATGGTGGTGGGTCACGGTACCGCCGCCGGTAATCACCGCATCCAGCGCCTTGCTCTTGATCTCGTGCCACTGCTCGGCCAGGCCGCCGTGCCGTCCCAGCCCTTGGAAGGTGAAATACGGCGCTGGGCCGTCCGGATAACAATGGGTGAAGCGGCAGGTGACGCTGCCGGGCTTGCCGGTGGCCTCGACGATGGCTCGCTCGGTCGCCTGCTTGACCGCGTCGTGGAAGGTGCGGAAGCGGTCCCAGGTGATCGCGGTCTCGAAGGTGTCGCCGACGATGCCGTATTCCATCTGCAAGGTGCGATAGAACGGCATGCGGATAAAGGCGTTGCGCCAGGCGCCGGCGGCACCGGCCCGGTGGCCCTCGCCGCTCTTTGCCAGCCCGCCGTCGTAGCTGCCACCGTGATCCCCGGCGATCTCAAGGGCCCGGTCGAGCCAGGCGTCGAGCGGATGATCGGCGCTCTCGAAGCCCAGCACGACGACCGTCTGACGGCCGTCGCCGAAGCCGTTGTTGTAGGCTTCGTACGGGTCCAGAAGCCTGACGTTGGCCGGATAGAGCCCGGCCTGACAGATCACCCGGACCGCCTCCGCAGCCTGGTACATGTCATCGAACGTGACCGCCGTACCGGCCCGGAAGGTCGGCCTATCCTGCAGCCGCATCCAGGCCTCGGTAATGATGCCGAGCGCCCCTTCCGAGCCGATCATCAGACGGTCCGGGCTGGGTCCGGCGCCCGAGCCGGGCAGCCGCCGGCTCTCCATCGCGCCTTTCGGCGTCACCGTGCGCAGGGATTCGACGAAGTCGTCGATGTGGGTGTAGAGGGTCGCGAAATGCCCGCCCGAGCGGGTCGCGATCATGCCGCCCAGCGTCGCCATCTCGAAGCTCTGCGGATAGTGCCGCATGGTCAGCCCCGAGGGCTTCAGTTTCTCCTCCAGTGCCGGCACCCGGATGCCGGCCTGGATGCGGGCGGCGCGGCTGGTCTTGTCGATCTCCAGCACCCGGTCGAGCCGGGTCAGGTCCAGGCTGACGGTGCCGGCATAGCCGCCGCCGACGTCAGGCTCGACGCCGCCGACCACCGAGGTGCCGCCGCCGAAGGGGATGACGGCGACGTTGGCGCTTTCGGCCCAGTCCAGGGTCGCTTCGATGTCCGCCTCGTCTCTGGCATAGGCGACGATGTCCGGGGCGTTGCCGAAGTCACGATCGAAGGCCCTGGCATAATCAGCGTAGGCCTTGCCGTAGGTGTGCAGCAGACGTTCGTGCTTGTCCGTGCTGGCGAAGGCCGAGAGCGCCGCCGGCGCCTCGAGCCGCGAGGGGTGCAGCTCGATTTCATCGGCTGAGGGTGCGGCGCGATAGTCGAGGTCGGCGCCATAGCGCTCGGTGATGCGGGTCATCACCATGTCATGTTCTTCGGTCGAGATCTGCTGATCCTCATAACCCCAGCCGAGCAGCTTGAGGCGTCGTCCGGCCATCCTCGCCTCCCTCAATTCCGGGACTGGCATCCGCCGTCCGAGGTTCACCGAGACGCGGCCACATTACAAGCCCGCCGATCGTTGTCCCCGTTCTGCCCGCGTGGCATCTTGGCCCGAACAATGACCGCGGATGAGGCATGGGAGCGACCACGATGCACGTCGGCATGGCCGCGATCTTCGATGCGGCGGCGCGGCCCCGCCGCGTCGTCTGAGCCGCATGTCGGGCCCCGCGAACGCCGCCACGCCTGAATTGGCGGCGACGATCCTGCTGCTGCGCGACGGCGATGCCGGTCTCGAGGTCTTCATGATGGTCCGGCACGCGGACGTCAGCGCCTTTGCCGGCGCCGCGGTGTTTCCCGGCGGCAAGGTCGACCCCGGCGACGGGGAGGCAGCGTTGCGCGCGCATTGCGACGGCGGCGAGGCCCTGTCCGAGGCCGAACTCGCGCTGTGCATCGCCGCCATCCGCGAAGCCTTCGAGGAATGCGGCATCCTGTTCGCCCGCGCCGAGGGCGATGCGGACATCATCGCCAGCAGGCCGCTGCAGCGGATCGAGGCAGGCTGGCGCCAACGCCTGGCCGACGACGACGCCACCATGCTCGAGCTTTGCCGGGCCGAACGCCTGCGCCTCGGCGTCGACCTGCTGGTGCCGTTCGCCCACTGGATCACGCCCCGGACCCAGCCCCGGGTTTTCGATACCCACTTCTTCCTCGCCGCCGCTCCGGCCCATCAGCGGGCACATCATGACGGGCGAGAGAACTCGGACTCGCTATGGGTGCGGCCGGCCGAGGCGGTCGCCGAGGCCGACGCCGGCCGGCGCGCCGTGGTCTTCCCGACGCGGATGAATCTCTTGAAGCTGGCCCGCGCCAAGAACACCGCGGAGGCGCTCGGCCTGGCCCGCGCCCGGCCGGTCGTCACCGTGCAGCCGGAGGCGAGCCCGCACCCCGACGGCCGCATCCTGCGCATTCCCGAGGCCGCGGGCTATGACGGCAACGCCTTCATCGTCGGCCCGGGCGGCGTCGGCGTGCGCCCGCTGATCGAGGACTAGTACCTTGCGGTGGAATTTCGAACCCATTGGTCAGATGGTCAAGGGCTTGCCGGCCCAGGTCCACTTGAACGGCTTTGCCATGGTCTGATTGAAGTATTCGATGAAGCGCTCGATGCGTTGCT
>Ga0326597_10002352_pt1 | contig 28313 bp, 26 predicted proteins | sample RVTome_12_FD_203789 | JGI IMG/M metagenome (GOLD analysis project Ga0326597, IMG submission 203789) | Soil microbial communities from uranium-contaminated site in the Upper Colorado River Basin, Wyoming, United States - RVT100D185 | ecosystem: Environmental > Terrestrial > Soil > Contaminated >... | reverse complement strand
TCGTCGAACGCCGACCAGCCCTGCTCGTCGTCCACGACCCCGACGACCGCGCACCCGTGCGCCGAGGCGTGCTGCTCGACCAGGCGGCCCATGCGCCCGTGCCCGACGATGAGGATGTTCACGCGGTTACCTCGTTGAAGAACCGGTCGTGCACCCGCGTGAGGGTCGTCTCGAGATCGGACGCCCGGATGACGAGGGTGACGTTCCGGCGCGCCGCCGCCTGCGACACCATGTGGATCGGCACGCCGCCCACGGCTTCGAGCAGCTGGCTCACGAACGTGGGATCGGTCCGCAGGCCGTCGCCGACCGCGCAGACGATCGCCATGTCGTCCACGCGCGTCACCTCGGCCACCGCCGTCAGGTCCAAGACGATCTGCGGCAGGCGGAAGTGATCGTCAATCGTCACGGACACGCTGACTTCCGACGTCGTGACGACGTCCACGGGCGTGCGGTGCGTCTCAAACACGTCGAAGATGCGCTTGAGGAAGCCGTGGGCCATCAGCATCCGCGTGGACGTGATGTCCACGACGGTCACCCCGGTCTTCGACGCGAGGGCCGTGAGCGGCTGCCGGCTCGCCGGCCGCTCGCGCGTGATGAGCGTGCCGATCGGATCCTGCGGCCGGTGCGAGTTCAGGATCCGGACCGGGATGTTCTCGGCCACGGCCGGCTGAATGGTCGCCGGGTGCAGCACCTTGGCGCCGAAGTACGCCAGCTCGGACGCTTCATCGAATGACAGGTGCGGGACGACGCGCGGGTTGGGCACGATGCGGGGATCGGCGGTCAGCATTCCGTCCACGTCCGTCCAGATCTGGATCTCCGTCGCGCCCAGGCAGGCGCCGATGATGGCGGCCGAATAGTCCGAGCCGCCCCGTCCCAGGGTCGTCGTCACGCCGGCCGACGTCGCGCCCACGAACCCGCCGACCACGGGGATCCGCCGGCCGGCGAGCAGCGGGTTCACAATTGCGGCAAGCGCCGCCGTCGTGTCGGCCAGCCGCGGCATCGCGGCGGTGTGGTCGCCGCTCGTGACGACGACGCGGCGGGCATCGACCCAGCTCGCGGCAAGGTTCTGCGACGACAGCGCCGCGGCGACGATCCGGCTGCTGAGGATCTCGCCCGCGGCCGCGAGCGCGTCGAGCCACCGCGGCGTGACCTCGCGCAGGACCGACAGCGCGCCGGCCACGCGCTCGAGCTCGTCGAACTCGCGGTTGACGAACGTCTCGACGTCCCGGCGATCCGCCTCGGGCCCGACCACGCCGGCGACCTCGAGATGACGCTCGCGCAGGACGCGCAGGTTCGTGAGCGCACCTTCGTGGTCGCCCGCACCCGCCTCCGCCGCAATCCCCAGGAGCCGGTCGGTCACGCCGCCGAGCGCCGACACGACGACAATCGGCCCGCGCCAGTCGGCGGCCTCCGGCTGGATCGCCACCTGCCGCGAGGCGCGCACGATGGAGACGAGCCGCTCGACGGCCGCGCGATCGGCCACCGACGTCCCGCCGAACTTCATCACGATCATCGGGACACCCGAGGTGCGGGGGTGCGGGGGTGCGGAGGTGCGGGCGTGCGCCGGTCCGGGGGTGCGGAGGTGCGGCGGTGCGGAGGTGCCAGGAACGCGCTATCGCTCGCCAGCATTCGACCTAATTGATGCAGGCCAGCGTCAGCGCTCACCGGGCACACTCGCACTCCCGCACACCCGCCCTCTCGCGCTCGCACGCTCGCACGTCCGCACTCCCGCACCCCCGCACCTCCGCACTCCCGCACTCAGATGAGCCCCTCCGCCTTCATGAGCTCCGCGTTCAGAATCGAAGCGCCGGCCGCGCCCCGGATTGTATTGTGGCCGAGCGCCACGAACTTGTGCGAGAGCACGGGGCACGATCGGATTCGCCCGACCGACACGGTCATCCCGCCGCCCAGATCGGCGTCGAGCCGCGGCTGGGGCCGGGCGGCCTCGGTCATCACCACGATCGGCGGGTCCGGCGCCGTGGGCAGCGCGAGCACCTGCGGCCGGCCGCGGAACGTCCGCAGCGCCTGGGCGATCTCGCCGGGCGACGGGCGCGTGTCGAGCTCCACCGACACCGTCATCGTGTGCCCGTCAATCACCGGCACCCGGTTCACCTGCGCGCTGATGACCGCCGGCAGCGGCACCCGGCCGCCGTCGTCGCCCAGGATCTTGAGGACCTCGGTCTCGATCTTCTCCTCCTCGCCCCCGCCGATGAAGGGAATGAGGTTGCCGAGGATGTCGAGCGACGCGACGCCAGGGTAGCCGGCGCCGGACACGGCCTGCATCGTCGTCACCAGCACGCGCCGGATGCCGAACGGGCGCAGCGGGGCCAGCGCCATTGCCAGCACGACGCCGGCGCAGTTCGGGTTGGTCACGACGGCGCCGGACCAGCCGCGTTCGCGGCGCTGCTCCGGCAGGAGGCTCAGGTGGCCGGCGTTGATTTCCGGCACGAGCAGCGGCACCAGCGGATCCATGCGGTGCGTGCGCGCGTTGCTGAGCACGGTGCGGCCCGCCCGCGCGAACTCGCGCTCGAGCCGGTCGGCTGCGCTCGCGTCCAGCGCGGAAAACAGGACCTGGGGAGCGCGCGCGGGATCGCATGCCTCCACCGTCAGCCGCTTCACCGCTTCGGGCATCGGCACGGACAGCCGCCACGGCGCCGCATCCTCGTACCGCTTGCCCTCAGAGCGCTCGCTCGCTGCCAGCCACGAGACCTCGAACCAGGGATGGCGGGCCAGCCGGGCGACGAACTGCTGGCCGACCATGCCGGTCGCGCCGAGAACTCCGACGGGGGTCTTCCGGTCCTGGCCTGTCATGCGGGCGCGTGGCTCCATAAGCACGAAACCCGCCGTGCGGCGTTCGCATCGGCGGGTTCGCGCGGCTCGTGGCCACTATATGACAGGAAGGGGCGCGCCTATCGGGCAATCTCGAACATCTTCGCGTCCACGGGCCCGTTGACGATGACCTTGTCGAAGCGCAACTCGTCGACCGGCAAGCCGTCGATCATGCGCTGGAACCGGGTCGGCACATTCACGCCGTCGATCGTCTTGTAGTCCGCATAGAAGAGCCGGTACTCCACGGTCCGTCGATTCGCCTCCGCCTCGCGCATCCGCTGCTCCATGTCCGCCCGCATGCGCTGCATGTCCTCCGGCGAGCCGCCGCGCGTCGTCATCTGGCCGCCCCCGCGGCCGGGCCCGCCGGCCGTGACCATAAGGGGTTCGCGGTCCATCCACGTGATCATCAGCGGCAGGTGCGTTGTCGAGTGGACGTAGAGCTTTGCCTCGAAGCCGTCCGTGCCGGTGACCGCGAGCACGTGCGCCGTCGCGTCGGGTGACTCGGCGGTGCCGGCGTAGGCGAATTCCAGCGGATAGACTTCGGGGCTCGAGCCGAACAGGCCCAGCGCCAGCCGCGCGAAGTCGCGCCGGGCGGCGGTCAATGCCGAGGCCTGCAGGGCGGCCCGCTGCTCGGGCGACGCCTCGCCGCCGACTATGCCGCCCGGACCCATCCGGACGACCATCATGCTGCGCCCGCCACCACTCATCCCCGGCGGCATGTCCGCGCGCTCGATCACGTCGGTCCCGTTGAACCCCGACGTCCGGGTAATGTCCGTGCCGTTCACGTTGCCGACGACGTCCCTGCGCGCGAAGCGGGACGGCAGCTCCATCGCCATCTGGAAGGCCGACGTCTCGGCCGGTCCGTCCGCAGTCAGCCGCGCGCGAGTGCCCTCGACGACCAGGGTCTTCACGCTCGCCAGAGTCGAGCCTCCGAGCGCGGCCCGCACGTCGGCGAGCACCTTGGCCACGTCCGGCGACTGCGCGCCGATCGCCAGCGTTTCGAGCACGAGTACCGCCACCACGAGCGTCTGCCACAATCCGGTCATCGCCAGACCTCCCGAGAAACCTGCCGTCGCGTCCGATCTGGATCGTCACCCGAAGCGGAGCGCCCGAGGTTAAGGGGGCGCAAAGAGTTTGTAAAGAACTAAGACACCTGGAATCAATGAGTTCCAGCCGAAAGCGCACCGCCGTTCGCGTGCTAGACTCGGAGTCATGCGACGTCGGCGACTGTCGCTCGGCCTCCTGCTGCCCGCCGGTCTGGTCGTGCTGCTGGCGCTCGTTGCCACGCTGCAGTATCGGTGGCTCGGGCAGGTGAGCGAGGCGGAGCGCGATCAGCTGAGGCGGTTGCTCGAACAGCGCGCGACGGATTTCGCGGACGACGTCGATCGCGAGCTGAGCCGAGCCTACCTCGCATTTCAGATTGGCGACACGATGGTCGAGCCGTCGCGGCCCGAAACGCTGGCGCCGCGACTTGCGTCGTGGCGCGCGGTCGCGCGCTTCCCGGAAATCATCCGCGCCATCTACGTGGCCGACGCGGTCGAGGGCGGCTACACGCTGCTGCGGTACGACCAGAACGCGGGCACGTTCGAAGCCGTCGAGTGGCCGGCCGGCTTCGACACCGTGCGGGCCCGCCTCACGCCGCAGGTGAACAGCACGACGACCGAAGACGGCGCATCCGCGCGCAGGATCGTCGCGATTTCGACGTCGCCGCTCGTCACCGACGTCCCGGCGCTGGTCATCCCGCTCGCAGGCGGGCTGCCAGTCGCGGAGGGTCCGGCCGGCGCCATGCGGATCCTCGAGCGCCGCGCGACCGACAGCCTCGCGGCGATCGGCCTCGACCGCGATTTCCTGGTCGTCGAGCTCGATCGCGCGCACCTTCGGGACGTCGTGCTGCCGGCCCTTGCGGACCGGCATTTCGGCGATGACGCGGGGCGATACCGGATTTCGATCGTGGACGACGCCGGCCGGGCGCTGCTGGCGCGGGGCGTCCCGGAGAACGCGCCGCTGACCGAGGGCGCCGCCGACGTCGCCAGGCGGTTTCTCCGGGTCCGGCTCGAGCTCGAGCGCCCGGCGGCTGCCGCCGGCGCCTACTTCACCTGGCAGACGGAAACCACCGACCGGCTGGCGGCCGGCGGCAGCGCGCGGCCTCTTCGCCGCGCGCCCGCGACCGGCGAGATCTCGATTGTCGTCGGACGGGCCGGCGCCGATGCGTCCGTCGATCTGATCGCGTCGCGCCCCTCGGTGTGGCAACTGCTCGTCCAGCACTCGGCGGGCTCGCTCGACGCCGCGGTAGCGCGTGCACGGACCCGCAATCTCTGGCTGAGCTTCGGCATCCTGTCGGTGCTCGCCGTGTCCGTCGGGCTAATCGTGCTGAACGCGCGGCGATCCGAGCGGCTGGCCGCCCAGCAGATGGATTTCGTCGCCACGGTGTCTCACGAGCTGCGCACGCCGCTCGCCGTGATTCGGTCGGCGGCGCAGAACCTGTCGGCCGGCGTCGTGCAGGAGGCCGGCCAGGCGAAGCGGTACGGCGATCTGATCGAGACGGAGGGCCGCCGGCTGACGCAGATGATCGAGCACGTGCTGGAGTTCGCCGGCCTGAGCGGGAACCGGCGGCTGGTGCGCGCGGCGCCGATCGATCCGGGCGTGCTCGTTCGGGATGTCTCGGCCGCCGTAACGGAGCGCTGCAGCGCGCACGGCGTCGAAATGTCGGTTGACGTGGCTTCCGACCTGCCCTTGATCGAGGCAGACGAGGATGCCGTGCGCCGCGCGCTCGACAACCTCATCGCGAACGCGCTCAAGTACGGCGCCGACGGCCGGTGGATCGGCGTTACCGCACGGCGCGGGGTCGCGCGCGGCGGCCCCGAAGTGCAGATCGCGGTGAGCGACCGCGGGCGCGGCATCCCCGCCGAGGATCTCGGCCACATCTTCGAGCCGTTCTACCGGGGACGGCACGCGCTCGACCGTCAGATTCAGGGCAACGGGCTCGGCTTGAGCCTGGTGCGCCGCATTGCCGAAGCGCACGGCGGTCGCGTGACCGTCAGGTCCGATGAAGGCCAGGGCACCACGTTCACGCTGCACATGCCGGGCGTCGAACCGGATCGATCGGTTCAGCCGATCGGACAGCCGGCGGCCGACGCCGGCCCGCGCGGCTGATGGCGTCGGTCAAGCGCCGCGTGCTGCTCATCGAGGACGAGCCCGGCCTCGTCGTCACGCTGACCGACCGGCTCGAGAGCGAAGGGTACGAGGTCGGCGCCGCGCCGGATGGCCCCTCCGGTCTCGCGCGGGCGTCGCGCGAGCGCTGGAGCGTGATTCTGCTCGACGTCATGCTGCCGGGCGCGAACGGCTTCGACGTCTGCCGCGACATCCGCGCCCGGGGCCTCACGACGCCCGTCATCATGCTGACCGCGCGTGGCCAGGTCGTGGACCGCGTGCAGGGCCTGAAGACCGGCGCGGACGACTACCTGACGAAGCCATTCGACATGCTGGAGCTGCTGGCGCGCATCGAGGTGCAGCTGCGGCGGCGTGCCGCCGCCGGCTCGACCGACGCCGGCCGCGCCTACCGGTTCGGCGAAGTCACGATCGACTTCCGCAAGGCCGAAGTGACCAGGGCGGGCAAACCGATCGACGTGTCGGCGCGCGAGTTTCTGCTGCTCAAGTACTTCGTCGAGCATCGTGAGGCCACGCTGACGCGCGACGAGCTCCTCAACGAGGTGTGGGGCTACCACTCGATGCCGTCGACGCGCACGGTCGACGTGCACGTCGCGTGGCTGCGGCAGAAAGTCGAGCCCGACCCTCCGCACCCGCAGTACATCCTCACGGTCCACGGGCTCGGGTACAAGTTCGTGGGATAGCGGGCACGGCTGGCGCCAAGGTGCGGGGGTGCCAGGAACGCGCTATCGCTTGCCAGTATTCATTCAATGCGGGCCAGCGTCAGTGCCTCCTTGGCACCCCGACGCACCCCCGCACTTCCGCACCCCCGCACCTCCGCACCCCCGCACCCCGCCCCCGCACCCCCGCACCCCCGCACCCCCGCACCCTCCCGTGCAGGCCGGTGTCACCGCCCCTGTGCCACCAGCCCGAGATTCTCGCGGCGCAGCGCGATCGCGCGTGAGGCCAGCACGACCAGCGGATAGGCCACCGCGGCGGCGACCAGCAGCCAGCCCGTCATGACGGGCAGCGCAAGGTCGGGCCGCTCGAGGCCCCAGATCGTGGCGGCGAACACGCCGCCGGTGAGCGCCACGGCGGCGGCGAACCCGGCCATGCCGGCGAGGGCCGCGAACCCGTGCGGGTTTCCGCCGCTGCCGGTCTTGCTGAGGTCCGCGGCCACGGGAAACATCGCCGACAGCCACACGGCGACCGGGCTCAGCAGCAGGTAGATCGCCAGCACGCCAAAGAACGCGGCGACCCAGAGCGCCGGCGCGCCGCCCGGCGCGACAACGAACGCGGCCACGGCGGAGAGCGCCGTGGCCGCCACGACGAGCAGGCCGACCCCGAGGATCTTGGCGCGCGCCAGCTCGGCGTCCGAAATCGGCAGCAGAAACTGCAGCGTGAGGCCCGCCCGATCCGACGCAAAGAGGTTCATCGTGAACGCCTGCGCCGAGAGGATGGCCATCAGCGCGCCCACCGCCATCAGGATGAACCCGTTGTCGCCGAGGCGCGTGATGAACGACGCGTCCTCGAACCGCCGGAAGAAGAAGACGAGCACGGCGAGGATCGGTCCCGACAGGAACACCACGAGCCGCCCGCGCACGGAGCGCAGGGCCGTGCGCGCCTGCGCGATCGCGACGGCCGACACGGAGGGCGACTGCCACGGGATCCGCCACGCCGGCGCGACCGGACCTTCGGCCTGCCGGCGCCGGCTGTTGACGGTCGTCGATCCGATCAACCTTCCGTGCACGACCGACGAGGCGGCAAACAGGAGCGCGGCCTCCGCGGCGAGCGCGCCGACAGCCGCGCCGGCCGCCACGGATCGGTCCTCGAGTCCCGCCCGCACGGCCCGGCCGTAGAGCTCCGACGGCAGGGCGCGCGTCCACGCCGGCAGCATCCGATCGAGCTCCTCGAGCGTGCGGTTCTGTCGCGGTTCGCCGCGCCGGCGCGCCTCACGCCGCCCGGACGCGGACTGCTCGGCCAGCACGAGCGGCAGGAAGCCGCCGAGTGACAGCGCGAGGACGAAGACGAGCGTGAACAGCTCGCTCCGCCGGCGGTCGCGGACGAGCCAGGCGACCAGAAACCCGACGAGCGCCGCGAGCGCCGCCAGCACCACCAGGAAGAGCGACGCGGCGATCGCAGCCCAGATGGCTGCGATCGTCCGGCCGCCGACCGACACCCCCACGGCAAAGAGCATGAGGCCCGGCGCCAGGAAGGCGATCCACGGATCGGCCAGGCTGGCGAGCACTTCGACGAGGTGCAGCGTCCGGCGCGAGATCGGCAGGAGGAGAAGCCTCGTGTAATGCGTGAGCGATCCCTGCACGGGCGACGTGACGGCGAAGATGACAATGACGAGGAGCAGGCCGAACAGCACGCCGCGCTCGACCGCGACGACGACGCTCGTCGCGACCAGCCCGGTGGCGGCGGCGTGGCCGCCCCAGAATCCGACAATGGCCATGGCGACGACGGAGCCGAAGGCGAGCGCCACGAGGATGAATGGCACCGCCATCGCGAGCGCGCGTGAAACCTGCTCGAAGGTATCGCGGCGTCGTCCGCCGCGCACGCTGTTGAGGACGAGGCGCCAGCGGAGCCAGACGAAGGCCCGCAGCGACCGGATCATTGGGCGAGCCAGCCGAGCGCGGGCGTTTCCGCCTGCTCGGCACCGATGAGATCCAGGAAGATCTCCTCGAGCGAGCGGCCCGCGCGCCCCTCCCGGAGATCGGCCATGGGTCCTTCGGCCACCATCCGGCCCTTGTGGATCACGCCGATGTAATCGCACAGCCGCTCGATGATCTCGAGGATGTGCGAGGTCAGGAAGACCGTGCCGCCGCCTTTCACGTACTGCGTGAGCAGGTTCTTGATCTGCCGCGACGCCACGGCGTCGATGCCCTCGAACGGCTCGTCGAGGAACAGGAGCCGCGGCGCCGGCAGCAGCGCGGCCGCCAGCGCGAGCTTCTTCCGCATGCCATGGGAATAATCGGCGACGAGATCGCCGGCCGCCTTCGAGAGGTCCATGAGCGCGAGCAGCTCCGCCGCGCGATCGCGCAGGCTCGCGGCGTCGAGGCCGTGCACCTGGCCGACGAACGACAGGGTCTCGGCGCCCGACAACCGGTCGAAGAGCGCCAGGTCCTCGGGCACGACGCCCACACGCTTCTTGACGGCCACCGGATCGGCGATCGGATCGAGATCCAGGATCCGGAAGTCGCCGGATGTCGGCCGGAGCAGGCCCGTCAGGCACTTGATGGTGGTGGACTTGCCCGCGCCGTTCGGGCCCAGGAACCCGTAAAAGCTCCCCCGGGGCACGGCCAGGTCGATCCCCGACACGGCTTCGAGGTCGCCGAAGGTCTTGCGCAGGCCTCTGGTTTCAATCGCGAGCGACACGTGAGGGCTCCCCCGCTATTCTTGATCGCGATGCACGTGGTCTGGCGAGAACGCCGGCAGGCAGATGGCAAGGTACTCGGCGCCGCCCGGCTCCGGGCTGCTGTACCGCACGTGCTCGCCCGGCCGCGCGACGACCGCCTGGCCCGCCCGCACGTCGAGGGACCCGCCCTCGTGCTCCACGCGCAGCGCGCCCTTCAGCACGACGGTGATCTCCTCGAACTCCGGACGCTGGCCGGGCTCGATCCAGCCCTCGGGCGACACCATGCGCGCGACGCTCACCGCCGTGTGGCCCGAATTGACGCGGCCCGCGTACTCTTCGATAGTCTTCGGCTTGTTGCCGGCGGCCGCCACCACCGTGGGGGCCTCGATCAGAATCGGCATGGGATCATCCTAGCCGAGAACGCACCTCGGCAACGTCGAGCGTGGAGGGTCCGGTGCATCGATCGCAGGTTTTCGGTCTGCTGCTCATCTTCGTCGCGGTCGCGGCCGCGTGCGGCGGCCCGCCGGAGTCGTCGGTGAGCGACGTCGCCGAGCGCTACGTCAAGCTGGTGCTGAAGGTCGGGCAGCACGACGCGGATTTCGTGGACGCGTACTACGGCGACGAGTCGTGGCGGCCGGCGGGCGATCCCGAGCCGCTCGGAGGGCTCGCCGCCGAAGCCGCCGCGCTCGCAGGCGACCTCGCGAGCGTCGCGTCCGGTGGCAGCGGGCTCGACGGGCTGCGCCGGACCTACCTCGAACGGCAGCTCGCGGCCGTCGCCGCGCGAATCGACATGCTCGCCGGCGCGCGTTTCACGTTCGACGAGGAAGCCGAGCGCCTCTACGACGCGGCGCCGCCGCACAAGGCCGAAGCCGAGTTCCAGGCCGTGCTCGACCAGCTCGAGACGCTGCTGCCCGGCACCGGCGCGCTCGTCGATCGCTACGCCGCCTTCCGCGCGACATACGTCATCGCGCCGGACAGGCTCGACACCGTCTTCAAGGCCGCAATCGAGGGCTGCCGCGCGCGCACGATGGCTCATCTCACGCTGCCGGCCGGCGAGTCGTTCACCGTCGAATACGTCACCGGCAAGTCGTGGAGCGGCTACAACTGGTACAAGGGCGGGTTCACGAGCCTCATCCAGGTCAACACCGATCTGCCGATCACGATCGACCGCGCGGTCGATCTCGCCTGCCACGAGGGCTACCCCGGGCACCACGTCTACAACATGCTCCTCGAGCAGGCGCTCGTGCGCGACCGAGGCTGGGTCGAGTTCTCCGTCTACCCGCTGTTCTCGCCGCAGTCGCTCATCGCCGAAGGCACGGCCAACTTCGGCATCGACGTCGCGTTCCCCGGCGCCGAACGGACGGCGTTCGAACGCGAGGCGCTCTACCCGCTCGCCGGCCTCGACCCGGCCGGCGCCGAGCGGTACAACCAGGTGCAGGATCTCGTCGAGAAGCTGAGCTACGCCGGCAACGAGGCCGCCCGCCGGTACTTGAACGGCGAGATCGATCGCGCCGCGGCCCAGGGCTATCTCGAGCGCTACGCCATGATGCCAGCCGACCGGGCCGAGCAGCGCGTCCGCTTCATCGATCAGTACCGGAGCTACGTCATCAACTACAACCTCGGCCAGGACCTCGTGCGCGCGTACGTCGAGCGGCTGGGCGGGACCGCCGACAATCCCGAAGCGCGGTGGCGCGTCTTCGGAGAGTTGCTGGCGTCACCGCGCCTCCCTTCCGGCCTGCGGTGACGCGGTGACGATCGCATTGAAGATCTGGCGATCTGGGATTGAGAGATTGATGGAAGATCTCGCAATCGTCAATTAACCTTCAATCTCAGATCGCCAGATCTTCAAGGTCGCTGAACCAATGAAAGCCATCGAGATTTCCTCCCCCGGCCCCCCTTCGGTCCTTCGGCTGACCGAGCGCCCGGACCCGGTGCCCGGTCCCGGCGAAGTGCTGATTGAGGTCGCGGCCGCCGGCGTCAACCGGCCGGATCTGATGCAGCGCGAGGGCAAGTATCCCCCGCCCCCGGGCGCGACCGACATTCCCGGCCTCGAGGTCGCCGGACGCATCGCCTCGGTCGGACCGCCCGACGAATCAGGTCCGCCGGCCTCCGCCTCGGGCCGCGCGTGGAAAGTCGGCGATGAGGTGTGCGCCCTGCTCGCGGGAGGTGGCTACGCGGCGAAAGCCGTCGCGCCCGGCGTGCAGTGCCTGCCCGTACCGGTCGGCTCGTCGATGGTGGAAGCCGCGGCGATTCCCGAGACGTACTTCACCGTCTGGACGAACGTCTTCGATCGCGGCCGTCTGGCGGCAGGCGAATGGCTGCTCGTGCACGGCGGCTCGAGCGGCATCGGGACGACGGCGGTCCAGCTCGCGGCCGCGCGCGGGGCCCGTGTGATCGCAACCGCCGGCACGCCGGTGAAGTGCGACGCCGTGCTGCGTCTCGGCGCCGTCCGCGCGGTGAATTACCGGACGGAAGACTTCGTCGCGGCCGTTGATGAGGTCACCGCCAAGCGCGGCGTGGACGTCATTCTCGACATTGTCGGCGGCAGCTACACGCCGCGCAACCTGGACTGCCTCGCGCGCGACGGCCGTCTCGTGCAGATCGGCTTCATGGGCGGCACGGACGCGACCATCTCGCTGCGGCGCATCCTGCTCAAGCGCTTGACGATCACCGGATCGACCCTGCGCATCCGCCCGCCGGCCGAGAAGGGCGCGATCGCCGAGGCCCTCGAACGCGAGGCCTGGCCGCTTCTCGAGTCCGGCCGCGTCCGCCCGGTCATCGACCGGACCTACCCGCTCGCCGAGGCCGCCGCCGCCCACGCCCGGCTCGAGTCCGGCAGTGTCATCGGGAAGCTCGTGCTGACGACGTGACGCGATGCTGGCATTGAAGATCTGGCAATCTAAGATTCAGAGATTGATTGAAGACTTACGAATCGGGTGATTGCTGGATCTGAAGAGCCTTCAGTCAAATCGCCAGATCGCCAAATCCAGTAATCGTCAATCAATCTTCAATCCCAGATCGCCAAATCTTCAATGCCAGGATCAGTGCCCTTCCTCGAGCTCGACCCCCAGCCCGTCCGCGATCCGGTTCACGAACGCGAAGTACGCCGTAATCGCGCAGATGTCATGGACAGCGCGGTCGTCGAACCCGGCCTCGCGCAGGCGATCGACGTCGGCGCCCCTGATCTTCGCCGGCGTGTGCGTGAGTGTGAGGGCGTAGTCGAGCATCGCGCGATCGGCCGCCTCGAGCGGCATCGTCCGGTAATCCGTGCCGATCGCCTGCACGAACGAGTCCGCCTCGTCCTCCGACCGGCCGTCTTTCATGAGCAGCATGCGGAGACCCGCCCCGTGATGGACGATTCAATAGTGACAGTGGTTCGCCGCCGACACCGCCACGGCGATCATCTCGCGCTGCAGGCGGGTGAGCGGCCCGGGGCGCCGCATCAGCTCCAGGTACAGGCCGTAATGCTGCCGCATCGTCTGCGGGTGCACTCCATGGATCCGGATGATGTGGTCGGTGTCCGGCACCCGGTCGCGCTCGGGAATCGAGTCGTCGTCGAGGTAGGGAATGAAGGCCATCAGGGGATTCTAGCGGTCCGAGGGTCCGAAGGTCCGCGTCCTATCGGCTGCGCTTCGGCGCCCCTCGCGCCTCCTGCATTCGCGTCGTCCATTGCCAGAGCCCGGCGGACACGTCACTCGGGAACCGATGGCCGAGCTGACGCGCCAGCATGACGATCTGGCCCCGGTGATGGGCCTCGTGGGCGACGAAGTACGTCAGGACGTGGGCGACGTCCAGGGGCAGGTTGCGCCACACGTAGGCCTTCGACGGAGGCACCTGGCCTCCAGCGGCGATGCCGAGCGCGAGGAGCGCTTCGATGCCCCGGCTGCTGCGCTTGAGGGCTGAAAGCAAGTCCCGCCGCGATACCGTGCGGCGGTCGACGGAGGCGGGGATCGCGACGCCGTGTGCCTGCCCGAGGGTCTTGATCCACATGCGGCGGGCGTTGTGCAGGTGCCCGGCGATCATGCGGACCGTGCGCCGCGGCGCCCCTGGCACCGGGGCGTCCCAGAGGGCGGCGGGCAGATGCTCCACCAGGTACGCCGTGACCCGGCTGTTGGTCCGCCAGGCCGCCAGAACCGCCGCGCCACGATCGGTGAGCGGGGTCATTGTGAGGTCAGGCTGCCGCCGTCGATGCTAGGACGACGCGCAATCCGATGCAGCCGTCGTGCGCATCCGCGTCGATGCCGTATCGCCAGAACACCCGGCAATGCAGATCCCAGTTGTGATGACATCCGCCGCGCAATCGGCGCTCTACGCCCGCGCCAAGATAGGGGCGGCCGTCCGCGGGCACGGCGTCCAGATCGTCGGTGCACACGTCCTCGCACCATTCCCACACGTTGCCGGACATGTCGTAGAGGCCGAGCTGCGACGGCCCTCGACCGAAGAGACACGGCTCATCGCCGGTGCCAGGTACCCAGACCAGACGCAGCTCATGCTGCTGGCCGTCCGCATCCCAGCGGTAGCTCTTCGCGTCCTTCACGTCAGGCATTCAGTCACGGTGCCCCCACACCAGCCCGAGTCGCGGTCCCGGCGCATCTGGTGACACAACCGGCGAGCTTCAATCAGTCTCAATGAGCCGACGCCATGAAAGAGTGGGAGTGCCCCCCGGTCGGCTTCTCGAACGCAGGGCATTCATGTAGACCATGCTCGGCAGAAACGCACGGGCGATAACGACATCGGGGACGGCGTCGCCATTCAGGTCACCGGACGCGAGCCCGTAGGCGATGCCGTATCCTGCCAGCCCCGAAACGATGCCGCGCCTGTTGCCGAGGCCGAGACGTGTGAAGGTGCGAGCGTCACCGTCGTTGAGAAGGAGTACGGCTTGCATCGCCCCCATGCCCAGCACGACGTCTGCCTTGCCGTCACCGTTCATGTCCGCGACGTGTACAGAGAATACGCGGTCCCTACTGTCGCCGATTGGCACACCGTCGGAGAACGCTCCGCCACTCCGATTGAAGTAGGCAGAGGCACCACCCGCCTGGTCCGCCAGGACGATGTCCGGGCGGCCATCGGCGTCGAGATCTCCGAGGGCGACTCCTCCCACACCAACCGCCAGACCACGGAGGCCGAATGGACGCTTCTCGTCGAAGCCGCCCCGACCGTCGTTGAGCAACACAGAACTCCGCCCACGATCGGCATGCGGGACCACGAGGTCCACAGCACGATCACCGTCGATATCGCCAGCGGCGATGTCGGAAGCCGACTCCTGCAGCAGCACACGGCAGGAAGGGAACTGTCCGCCACCGTCGTTCAGACATGCGTAGGTGCCGCCCGGCTGATTGGGTCGGTCCCTGTTGGCGATAACAAGGTCGGGACGACCATCGCCGTCCAGATCTGACAGCAACACGGTACGCGAATTCCATTCGGGCGAACCGAACGACCCCGCGAGCGTGAAGCGCCGGCTTCCGTCGTTGGAGTAGATGCGACCGGGGTGATGGCGATCGTTGCCGATCACGACGTCAAGATCGCCGTCTCCATTGAGATCGCCGAGAGCCACCGAGAAAGAGGGGTCTGCGATATCGCTCAGACGATGCAGTTCGAATCGTCCGTTGCCATCGTTAAAAAGGATCGCGTCGACCACCGGCGAGTGGTGCCCCCGGGCCAGGACGATATCCAGATGACCGTCGCCGTCGAGATCGCCGAGCGCGAGCCCGATGGCGCTCGTGCCATCCTGGTCGGTCCTGAGCGGGACCCTGAGCGCGGTAGCGACGAGGAACACGCCGAACGGCAGAAGTAGCAGCGCAGCCAGGACCCGGCCAGCTCGACGCAACGCCCACGCCGACAGTGCGCTCGCGACGACGACTACGGGGACAGCCAGGACGGGCGCAGCCCAGAACAACAACGCGAGGGCCAGGCAGGTCGGCGCGGCGACCACCGTGCCTGCGGTGACCCACGCCGGCCGGCGCCGCGTCAGGCCGATGAGGAATGCCGCCAGAGCAACGGCGAGCCCAATGTGGCCAGCGAGAAGAAACTCCATGTTGCCCGTCGGGTGCAGGCCGCTTGTCGGGCTGCACGACCGGGTCCAGAATGGCTGCATGACCTCGCGGGCGCAAGAAGTTCTTCGGGAAGCGCGGGCCCTGCCAGTCGACCAACGGGGCGATGTGGCCGCCGAACTCCTCGCCAGTCTCGATGATGGCGCGCCGCAGCGGCGGGACGGCTAGCCACTCTTCTCAAAATGCTCGAGCATCTCATCGCGGTCTCGGCGCATCTGGTCGCACAACCGGCGAGCTTCAATCAGTTTCAGGATCTCTTGCGGCCTGTCGGACGTGATCTGGTCGTGCTCGTAGACGACGACCGCTTCCTCGCCACGCGCGAGATCCGGCGATAGCGTGGCCGGCTCCTGGACACGCAGGAGCCTGAAGGCACAGAGCGCGTACAACCTGCCTGCCGCCCGACCGCGTTCGGCCACGGCCCGGAATCTCGTCGTCGCGTCCGGTTGGTCGAGCATCACGTTGAACGCGTGAACCTGACGCTTCGGCGGCATGCCGCCGAACGCGAACACCTCGGCTTCCGTCAGAATCAGTTCCGCATCGTCGACCGGCAATGGCCAGGGAAACGATCGATGCGCGATGTCGTCCGATCCGGGCGGTAGCGAAGGCCCGGCTGCCGGTGGCGGCGGAGGCACTGGCGGCACGGGACGCTGCTCGCCGCATGCGAGCGGCATGGTCAGGAAGGCCCAGAGAACCCACGCCGCGGGTCTCATATCAGCGTGGCGCGCTCAGCCGCGAGCCGCGCGTGTCCGCTTCTTCGCCCTACCCCGATGCGAAGCGCGGCTCGTTGCTTGCGGTGCTTTGTCAGCCGGCCTGTCACGCGGCGAGACTTACCTCGACGTCGGTGTGCCGCCCATGATCTGGGGATCGCGGTGAACGACTTGTGCGGGCTTGGCCATGGGCACTCGCTCCAGAGAGAATACCGCCGTTCGCGCGGTGTGCCCAGCAAGGACGACCGGGGTCGTCAGGCACGCTCTTTCGGCACCATCACCCACACGACCGCCGCGAGCAACCAGTACATCACGACGGTCGGCAGCCTGAGCGATGGATCGAGGTTGGTTGGTGCCAGGCGAAGGCCGATACCGAGCGTAGCGTAGAACGCGGCGAGGAGGACGCCGGTCCGGGCAAGCGGGACGGCGCCGGAACGATTGTCGAAAAGGCGCAGGGCCGCGGCGCCCTCGAGCCAGCCCGACGCGGCGCGGAGCAACACCATCGCGATCACGACGGGCGAGTGCGCGAGAATCCCCGGCAGGAGGCTGGCGACGCCCACGACCGCCGACAGCGCGTCGACGCCCAGCAGCCCGGCCGCAGCCCAGCGGCGGACGCGTCGTGCGCGGGTCTCCCCGGTCACCGGCCGCGCACCTCAGGGCCGCTCACCGCGTGCTTCCGGGAACTCCAGCCGACGCCACTCCGCCCAGTGGCCGTCGAGCAGGCAGACATTTGTGAACCCCCGCCGCCGCAGGCCGCCGAGCGCGATCCGCGCGCGCGGCCCGTGGCCGCAGTAGACGACGACCGGCGCGTCGCGCGCGTCGATGCCGGGCGGCGCGGCGATGAGGAGGCGGTGGAACGGCACGTTCACCGCGCCGGGCACGTGCCCCGCCTCGTACTCGCCGGCCGTCCGCACGTCGAGAATCACGGGCGCGCTGCCGAGATCGATCTGCGCCCGCAGCTCCTCCGGCGCGATGGTCGCGGCCTTCGACCGGCTCATCGTCACTCCAGCGCGTACCGCGGATAGGTCCGGCGGGCCGCGGTGGCGGCGTCGAGATCGATCGCGACCGTCGCGAACGGCTCCTCGCGCGACGTCCGCGCGAGGATGCGGCCGTCCGGATCGACGATCCACCCGGCGCCGCCGAAATCGCCGCCATCGTCGGCCGCCGTCCAGTTCGACGACAGCGAGAACGCGCCCGACACGATCGCGGCCGCGCGGCCGCCAACCAGCCACTTGTCCACCGTGGACCGCCCGGTCGCGCGCGGCGTCGCGATGATCTCGGCGCCCTTCGTTCCGTACTCCTGCGCGTGGCCGAGCGACCAGATCTCCGTGCAGATCTGCAGCCCCACGCGCGCGCCGGCAGCCTCGAAAACCTCGAATGCGCCGTCGCCGGGCTCGTACCAGCGCGCCTCCCAGTACCCTTCTTCGTCCGGCAGAAATCGCTTGACGTGCACGACCCGATCCCCGTCCGCTTCGGTCCAGACGAAACCTTCGTTCAGCCGGCGGCCGTTCCGATTCACGGGACGTGACGAAATGACCGCAGCCGGCGCCAGCTCCGGCAGCCGGTCCAGCCACTCCGCGTGCCAGACGACGGCCTCGTCCCAGGCGCGGGCGTCGAACACCGGCGATGCGGCGAGCCACGGCGCGAAGGGCATCTCGGGCAGGACGACGAGCTCTGAGCGGCAACCGCGCGCATCCTCGACCAGACGCTGCCAGCGCCCGAGAAAGTCCGAGCGATCGTCGGGCAGCTCGCACACGGTGACGCGGAGCGGGCGCATCACCGAATGATACGTTGCCGGGCGCGCGGCTATAATCCGGGCACGCTCCGCCAGCCCCCCATGCCACTGCAGCCAGGCGCCCGTTTCGGGTCGATTGAGGTCGTCGAAAGACTGGGCGTCGGCGGCATGGGCGAGGTCTATCGGGCGCGGGACACCAAGCTCAACCGGAACGTGGCGCTGAAGGTTCTCCCGGCCGGGCTCGCGGACGACGCCGATCGGCTCATACGGTTCGAGCGCGAAGCCCAGGCGCTCGCCGCGCTCAACCATCCGAACATTGCGCAGGTGTACTCCGTCGAGCACGGCGCGGCGGGCCCGGCGCTCGTGATGGAGCTCGTGGAAGGGCCGACCCTCGAGGACACGATTTCCGGAGCCCCGGGACCTCAGCCGCGGGGAGCGTCCGCCGGGCTTGAAGGCCCGGCGCTCCAGGTTACTGACGCGCTCGCCATCGCCCGCCAGATCGTCGACGCCCTCGAAGCCGCCCACGAGCGCGGCATCGTTCATCGCGACCTGAAGCCGGCGAACATCAAGATCACGCCGGACGGCGTCGTGAAGGTGCTCGACTTCGGCCTCGCGAAAGCGCTCGACGCCAGTGCCTCGGACCTCCGGACCCCGGGACCTTCGGACCGGGGATCGACCATGACCTCGCCCGCGATGACCGCCATGGGCGTGATTCTCGGCACCGCAGCCTACATGGCGCCCGAGCAGGCGCGCGGCCGGCCGGTGGACAGGCGCGCGGACATCTGGGCGTTCGGCGTCGTGCTCTACGAGATGCTGACGCGCCGGCAGCCCTTCAGCGGCGACACCGTCAGCGACGTGCTGGCCGCGGTCCTGACACGCGAACTCGACTGGGCGGCGCTGCCCCCGAGGACGCCGGCTGGCGTACGACGGCTGCTCGCGCGCTGCCTCGAGCGCGATCCAAAGCGGCGCCTCCGCGACATCGGCGATGCGCGATGGGATCTCGACGCCGAAGACCGCGCTGAGCCCGCCGCATCCGATTCGGCACGACGCCCGCGCCCCGCATTCGGCTGGCTGCCGTGGGTCGTCGCCGCCGCCGGAGCCGGCGTCGCGCTCTTGGCCATTTCGACCCGCCCGTCCGTCCGGCCGGCCTCGGCCGAAGGGTTCTTCACGATCGACCTGCCGGCCGACGCGGCGCTCGTCACGAACGACGTGCCGAGCCGCAGCGAAGGCCCGCTCGCCATCTCGCCCGACGGACGGCACGTGGTGTACGTCGCCCCGAACGGCAGCCGCACGCAGCTGTACGTTCGGACCATGACGGACCTCACGCCGCGCGCGCTGCCGGGAACCGACGGCGCGCGGCTGCCCTTCTTCTCGCCCGACGGCCAGGCGATCGGGTTCTTCGCGGACGGCAAGCTGAAGCGAACCGCGCTCGCGGGAGGGACGCCCGCCACGCTCGCCGACGCTCCGGGCGGGACGGGGGCCAGTTGGGGGACGAACGGCGAGATCGTCTTCGCGCCGACCGGTGAAGGACTGTTCGTCGTTCCGGAGGCCGGCGGCGCGCCGCGGCGCCTCACGGCGCTGGACGCGGCGGCCGGCGACGACTGGCACGGCTTGCCGCAGCTCCTCCCGGGCGGCCTGCTGCTGTTCACGGTGGTGGCCTGGAGCCGGGAAACCTCCGAGATCGTCGTCCTGGACGTGGACACCGGCGAGCGCCGGCTGGTGCAGGAAGACACTTACTTCGCGAGATACGTGCCGGCGGCCGACGGCGGCGCCGGCCATCTCGTCTTCGTGCGCGACGGCGCGCTCATGGCGGCGCCTTTCGATCCGGCCACCGACGCGCGGGCCGGCACGCCGGTCGCGATCATCCAGGGTGTCCGGACCGCACAGTTCGCCATCTCGGCGAACGGCGTGCTGGTCTACGCCCCGGGCCCGGGACACGCGCCCGATTATTCGCTCGTGTGGGTCGATCGCGCGGGCGTCGTCACGCCCATCAACGACCTGGCGCGCGGCTACGAGGACCTGCATCTCTCGCCCGACGGCCGGCAGGTGGCACTCACGATCGAAGAGTCAGGCGTCGACTCGCCCGCGCACGTCTGGCTGGCCGGCACGGAACGCGGCACGTTGTCGCGGCTGACCTTCGACGGGCTCAGCCGGGATCCCGTCTTCGCGCCCGACGGCCAGTCGGTGGTGTTCGGGTCGAAGCGGGGCGAGAGCACCTTCGGCCTGTACGTGCAGCGCCTCGACGGGCAATCCCCGGCCGAGCTCCTCTGGGCGAGCCCCGTGCCCATCTGGCCCGACCCGCAGTCCTGGACGCCCGACGGCGGCACGGTCGTCTTCACCACCAAGGGAGCCCAGACTGCGGACGACATCTGGACCGTCTCGCTCGACGACAGCACCGCCCGCGCATGGCTCGAGACGCCGGCCATTGAGTGGGCCGGCCGGCTCTCACCGGACGGCCGATGGATGGCGTACGTCTCCACCGAATCGGGGCGCGACGACGTCTACGTTCGGCCGTTCCCGGGACCGGGCACGAAGCGGCTCGTCTCGGTGAACGGCGGAATCAACCCGATCTGGTCGCGCGACGGACGCGAGCTGTTTTACCGGCGCGATGACGAGGTGCTCGTGGTGGAGATCGACACCACCGCCGGCTTCACGGCTGGGAAGCCCGTCGTCATGTTCTCGGGGCGCTATCGGATGACCGGCCGCGACTTCGACGTGTCGCCCGACGGCCGCCGCTTCGTCATGATGCTGGCCAACGAGCCGCGCACGACAGCGACCATGCGCGTGCTGCTCAACTGGTGGCAGGCGATGGACTCGCGACTCCTGGGTAGCCGGTAAACCGACGGGGAACCGGCAGGGACGACGAGTACGACAGGGACGAGGAACCTGCCTTTGGATCAGCTTCCTTTACTCAACGATGCTGGCCAGCGCCAGCGCCTACCTCGTACCCGTCGTACCTGTCGTACCTGTCGTACCCGCCCTAACCCGTCGTACCCGCCCCCGCCGAGAGCTTCACAATCACATCCCAATAGAAGCGAACAAACCGATGCAGCTCCGCCTCGAGGATGCGCTCCTGATCGGAGTGCGCGCCGAAGCCCTTGGGGCCGTCTTCGGTGTCGATGCCGGGCCCAATGCCGTAGCACTCGATGCCCTTGCCGCGGAGGTAGGCCATGTCGGTGGCGCCGGTGCTCATCGAGGGCAGCGTGGGAATGCCGTAGTGCTCCTTGAAGCCGGCTTCGAGCGCGAGGAAGGCTTCCGAGTCGATGCGCGGGTCGCGCCCCCACGGCCGCGTGTCGCGTCGGCCCATCCGCACCTCGACCGTCGGGTCGTCGATGACCTTGCGGATCTCGTCGAGGAGCGCCGGCATGTTCTCGTCGGTGAGCGCGCGCACGTCGAGCGTCGCGCGCGACTCCGACGGAATCACGTTGATCCGGTACCCGGCGTCGACGATGTTCGGCGAGATCGACGTGCGCAGCATCGACGCGTGGCGCGGCTCGTGCTCGCGGAAGTACTCGTCGGCCGCGTCGAGGCGCGCCGGGTCGAGCACGCTCCGGTAGCGCTCGGCCTGCTCGGGTGCCGAGATTTCCGCCAGCCTCCGGAAGTACGCGCTCGTCGTCTCGTTCAGCCGCGCCGGCGTCTTCCAGTCGGCCACGGCCGCGACGGCCCTCGACAGTTTGACGACCGAGTTGGTGAGGAGCGGCACCGACCCGTGCCCCGCCGGCCCGCGCGCGACGAGCTCCACGGCGTACGGAATTTTCTCGAGCGTCTGGACCGACGCGAACTTCGCCCGGCCGCCCTCGCGCGTGACGCCGCCGCCCTCGGCCAGGCAGTACTCCGCCTCGATGGCGTCCAGGTGCTGGTTCACCATGAGCTGGATGCCGACGCGCGTCGATCCCTCCTCGCCCGACTCGGCCAGGAAGATCACGTCGCGATCGAGCGCGAGGCCCTGCCGCTTCAGCATCAGCATCACCATCAGCGACGCGACCAGGTTGTCCTTGTCGTCCACCGCGCCGCGTCCGTACACGTACCCGCCGTCGCGCGTGGCGCTGAACGGCGGAAACGTCCACTTCGACGGGTCGACGTTCACCACGTCCGTGTGGCCCATGATCAGGAGCGGCCGCTTCCGCCCGCTGCCGGCCATCCGCGCGACGATGTTGGGACGGTGCGGCTCCAAGGCGAACTCCTGCACCGCGATGCCCTCGGCCTCGAGCGCCTGCTTCAGGTAGTCGGCGGCCGGACGCTCGTTGCCGGGCGGGTCGGCCGTGTCGAACCGCAGCAGCGCCTGAAAGTGCTGCATCGTTTCGGCTTCGACCTTCACCCAGTCGGGCCCGGTTGAACGCTGCGCCGCCAGACCCGCCCCGCCCCCGATGACGACAGCGCCGATGCCCGCCGTCAAGATCCGCTTCAGCCCTCTGCGATTCGGCACGTTTTCACCTCACGGCGAGCTTGCCGTTCGTCACGATGGCGTGCTCGCCGGCCGTCACCGTGGCGTCACTCACGTAGAACCAGGCTTCGAGCGATGACCGGTTCGTGCCGCCCGACTCCCAGTTGTCGCCGAGCGCCATGCGGAGCATGCCGGCGCCGTAGCCGTAGTACGGCAGTCGTCCGCCCGGACCCACGGCCGGCAGCTTCGGGTTGAAGCCGATCACGAGCTCGGCCAGGCGGTCCCTGTCGCCCGTCTCTCGCGCCCAGGCCGTCGCCACCCGGTCGGCGCCGGATTCGGCGGTGACAGTCACGATTCGGCCGCCTTCGAAGGTGAACGTCACGTGCTCACCGCCGCCCCAGGACGGCACGACCAGCCGGCCCTCTGTTGTTGCCACGTCCGGCACGAACCGCAGCGCGCCGGCCGGCAGCTCCATCTCGCGATCGCGCACCGCGCGCGCCGCCCGGGCTCGGGCGCGGTCCATGCGGCCGTCACCCTTGTGGAACCAGGAATCCCAATGGATCGCGACGCGGAGGTCGGTGCCGAGCGGCGTCGTGATGCGGAGTGTCCGCCCGCGCAAGAGCGCGATGGCACGTTCCTGATGCGCCGAGAGCGCGGCGTAGTCGATGTCGAGTGCCGACTCGTACAAGCGCGACATCGCATCCACGTCGCCCTGCGTCATCGACGCGAAGCCCTGGATCCAGTGGAAGTGCAGGCCGCGCACGCCGGTGCCCTCGACAAGGTGCTCGAGCACGCGCCAGTCGCCGCGCTCCGAGCCCGTGCCGTACCGATACGGCAGCCAGAGGAAGATGTCCGCCTGTTCGTACAGGCCGCGCATGGCGCCGGTGGCCAGCCGCTTGTACCCCGCATCGGTCGCGCGCGGCTGGGCCTCGCGTCGCCGGGCGATGACATCCGGACCGTCGAACAGGATCGTGCCGAGCTCGACGGCCCGCGCCTCGAGCATCTCGGCCCGGATGGCGTCGATGAGCTCCGCGTAATAGCTCGGATCGGCCATGATCACGACCTTCTCGTACGGCTGAACATCGAAGAAGTCGCGCACGATGAACCTCGCCCAGCGCGCGAAGTCGATGGACGGAAACGTCTTGTCGAGCCGATCCTGCGCCCGCGGGCTGGCCGCGCTCGCGAGCAACGTGACGGCCGTACACGCCACGAGCAGCCCACGGCGTCGGGCCGTCACGGCAGGCCCCCGGCCGGAATCACGACCCGTCCGACGCCGTCGCGGTACTCGATCTTCGTCCCGAACGGCTCCGACAGCCGGATCAGGTCGTCGATGATCTTCCGCCCGAGCTCGGGTTCTGCCAGGAGCGGCCGCCCGCGCTGGCTGGCGGGCTTGCCGAACCCCAGTGAGATCGGGTGCAGCACGAGATCGACCAGCGCGCCGCCCTGAAACGTCGGCACGGCGACGACGGCCTCCCAGATGGGCGGGTCCGCCGGGAAGCCGGTCGTGTCGTCGCGGTACCGGCGGCTGTTGAAGTCGGCGACCTGGGCATCGGGACCGAGGTCGTAGCTCTCGTAGTTCTCGCTCGGGAGGCGCAGCAAGGTCTCGTTCTGGAAGATGAAGTCGCCCAGGCTGTACATGATGGGCTTGCCCTTGTAGATCTCGATGCCGCGCAGCACGTGCGGGCCGTGGCCGACGAAGACATCGGCGCCGGCGTCCACCATCGCGCGGGCGAACGTCACGAGGAACTGCGCCGGCACGAGGCGGTTGCGGTCGCCCTCGTGCGCGTGGATCGTCACGATCGTGTAGTCGGCCAGCCGGCCGGCGCTCCGGACGGCGGCCGCGATCTCGGTCATGTCCTCTTCGTTGGGCTCGGTGCGCACGCCGGGCTCCGGGCCGACGACCACGCGCGTGCCGAAGACGCTGAGCGACTGGGCGCCTCCGCGACCGCCGCCGCCGCCGCCGCGGCCGCCCAGACCGGCGGTGGCCATGGCCTCCCGGAGCGCGGCCAGCCCGGCCTCGGTCGTCGTGTAGGTTGTCGTGAACCGGAGCGGGTTCAGGCCCGGCCGGCCGGGGATGTCGCCGCGCGAGCGCCCGGCCCGCGAGTGGTCGGGGAACGTCGACGCGACCGAAATGAGCGCGACCCTCGCCTTGGCGGTCTCGAGGAAGTGGGGCTCGCGGGCCTCGGTGAGCGTTTCGCCGACGCCCGCCTGCACGAGGCCCGCCGCCGCCACGTGCCTGGTCGTGATGCGCATGCCCTCCACGCCGTAATCGCCCGTGTGGTTGTTCGCGCGCGCCACCATGTCGAAGCCCGCCCAGACGAGCTCCTTCGCCAGCGCCGGCTCCGCGCGCATGTAGGTGCCGCCGCTCTGGTTCATCGGGTACGCCTCGTAATCGTGGAAGAGCATCTCGAGGTTGGTGAACGCGGCGTCGGCGCTCCGAATCAGGTCGATCATCCGAAGGAACTCCGGCTCCTCGTAGACGGACAGTCGTCGCGTGATGATCGAGTCGCCCGTGAGCGCCATCGTGAAGGCCGGCCCGGAACGAGCGGCCGGCGTCTGACGCGCGGGAATCGGCGCGGCAGCCCAGCACAGCGCCGCGGCCAGGGTGAACGTCAGGAGTTTCGGCTGCATGGGCACCCCCCAGAGTGGCGATGATGGCATAAGCTGAGGGCCATGCGGAGACGCGTTCTCGGCCTCACCCTGGCGTACGCAGCCGCCGCCACGGCGCTCGCGGCCACACCGCCGGATTCCTGGCCGGGCTTTCGCGGACCCGGCATGAGCGGCCTGGCCGGCGACGCCGCGCTCGCCGTGAGCTGGTCCACGACCGAGAACGTGGCGTGGGTCGCCGACGTGCCCGGCCGCGGGTGGTCGTCGCCCATCGTCTGGGGCGACACGGTCTTCGTCACGTCGGCGATCAGCGGCGGCGCGTTCAAGCAGCCGTCGCCGGGAATCTACGGCAACGACTACATCGCCGAGCTGCGGGCCCAGGGCCTGCCGTCCGACGAGGTGATGCGGCGCGTCCTCTCGCGCGACGGCGAGACCTCGGAGGAGTCGGGCGAGGTCCGGTACATGGTCTACGCCTTCGACGCGACGACGGGTGCGGTGAAGTGGGCGCAGGAGGCCGTGAAGGCGCCGCCGTTCAAGGGCCGGCATCGCAAGAACACGTTCGCGTCGGAAACGCCCGTCACCGACGGGGAGCGGCTCTATGTGTCGTTCGGGCAGAACGTCGGCCTGTTCGGCTACTGGCTCGACGGCGCGCCGCTCTGGAGCCGCACGTGGCCGCCGCAGCCGATCTACCTCGACTTCGGCACCGCGTCGTCACCCGTCGTGCACGAGGGGCGCATCTACCTCGTGCAGGACAGCCAGGAACAGTCGTTCTTCACGGCGGTCGACGCGAAGACCGGCGCCGAGCTGTGGCGGCGCGAGCGCGCGCCGGCCCCGTCGATCATGAAGTCGTCCTGGGCCACGCCCTACGTGTGGACGAACCACCTCCGCACGGAGATCGTGACGATCGGGCAGGGGGCGGTCGTGAGCTACGACTCCGAGGGACGCGAGCTCTGGCGTCTTGCCGGCGTCGGGCACGCCTCGCCGTCGCCGCTCTCGGTCGGCGGGCTGCTCTACGTCGGCACCGGGGCGCAGAACGGCGACGCGCGCCGGCCATTCTTCGCGATCCGGCCGGGCGCGACGGGCGACATCACGCTCGCGGCCGACGCGACGTCGAGCGAGTTCGTGGCGTGGATGCACCCGCGCGCGTCGGGGTACACGCCGTCGCCGCTCATCCACGACGGCCGGATCTACCTCGTGCACGACACCGGCATCATGACGGTGTTGCGGGCGGAAACGGGCGAGGAGATCTACAAGGCGCGCCTGGGCGGCGTCGGTCACACGTTCTCCGCCTCGCCGATCGCCGCCGGCAGCCGGATCTACTTCCCCGATGAGGAAGGCGTCACGATCGTGCTCGAGGCGGGCGACGAGTACCGCGAGCTGGGGCAGAACGACCTGGGCGAGCTGACGTTCGCGTCGCCGGCCGTAGTTGGGAACGCGCTGTTCGTGCGGACTGAGCGGAAGCTGTACCGGATCGAGCAGGGCAGCCAACTTGACTACTTCACTCATTCACGACGTTCGTTCGCTCATTCACTCAATTCGCTAACTCGCTGAATTGACGAATGCCACCCCGGCCCCGACCCCGGCCCCGGCCCGCCGGCGGCGCCGCGCCCGTGCCGAGCCTGGTCACCTCCCGGGCCTTCATGTCATAGACGTCGCCGGGCGACAGCACGTAGTACGGTTTCTCCCACGGCTGGTAGAGCCGTGTGTTGTCGTGGATGGCCACCTTCCACTTGCCCATCACCTCGAAGGTGTCGCCGGTGACGATGATCGCGGTGCTTTCCGACAGGCCGATGCCAAGGAGCTCGGGATGCTTCTGGATGACGGGGATGATGTCGTCCCAGCGGTTGCGCGTGTTGATGTGCTGGTCGATCGCGACCTTGCGCAGGAAGGCGAACCCCTTCTGGTGGTTGGGCTCCTCGGTCATGACGACGGTCGAGCCCGACGTGTCGCCGCGGACGAGGTAGTCTCCCTGGATCGTCGCGCCGGCCGAGCTGCCGCCGATGACGCCGCCGCGTTCCAGTACCTGGTGGAACTCGTCGTACGTGCGGGTGCTGGCGAACGAGTCCACGAAGTTCCACTGCCGGCCGCCGTTAAACCAGACGGCGGTCGCGTCCTTGAGCAGCGACGCAAAGGCCTCGGTGTCGGCGACCTTCGGGTCGTACGTATGCAGCATACGCACGTTCTTGAGGCCGCGCGCAATCCACGACCGGACGACTTCGTCCTCGACGTACACGCGCGGCGTGCCGTCCTGGTTGAAGTTGCCGCCCGACGCCGGCACTATCACGAACTTGCCGTCCGGTCCGCCGCCAAGCTCGATGAACTTCTCGACGATTCCGGTCCCGTTCGTCGATCCCCCGCCGACGATGACCAGGGTGCCCTTCGCCGGCCCGTATTCGGGCGGGGCCTGCACCGCGATCGCGGGAACCTGGAGGAGCCCGACGGCGACGACCAGGGTGGCTGTGACGAACGACAGGGCGAGCCTGCGCATGAATCCCTCCATGAGGAGTGCAACACGATCCGGTTCGGGTGAAGACGGCCGGGATCTTATCGCGATGCGACGCAAATCAGGAGACCAGAATCCGGTACCCGAACCACACGAGGGGCAGGGCGGCCACGGCCGTCGCGGTACGAGCGGTGCCGGCCGGCCCGGCCGCGCGCCGCGCCGCGACCACGAGTGCGACACCCCAGAGCGTCATCGCCAGGCTGGCGAGCACCGGCAGCAACAGCAGCGGCGCGGCCGACCATCGTCCCCAACCGTCAAACTGACGGACGTAGAGCATCAGCCCGGCAAGCGACGCAACGGGCACCCAGCACAGGCCGATCAGCAGGCGGGTTGCCATGTCCGTCGCGCAGCGCTAGCTGCCCGCTCCTCCCCGCCGTCCCCAGTTGGGCGGCGGCGGCTCCTTGGTCAGCCGCTGCGGCGGGTTCTCGTCGAGCAGCTTCAGCGCGACCTCCACCGCCTTTTCGAGCTGCGGGTCGCGGCCGGCGATCTCCTCCTTGGGCGTGTTCTCGACCTCGACGTCGGGCGGGGTGCCTTCGTTTTCGACCGCCCACTGGCCCTCGCGCGTGAAGAACGCGCCGCGCGGCGCGATCATCGACCCGCCGTCGATGAACGGCGGCGTGTCGGCCGTGTGCACGAGGCCGCCCCAGGTGCGGGTGCCGACGAGCGGGCCGATCTTGCGGTAGCGGAACATCCACGGCATCAGGTCGCCGCCGCTGCCGGCCATCTCGTTGATGATCATCACCTTCGGCCCCCAGATGCCGGCCGACGGGCTCGTGAACGGATAGCGGTCGCCGGCCACGTTGTTGAAGTAGCCGTCGAAGTCGCGGCCGAGCACGTCGATGATGTAGTCGGCCGCAGACCCACCGCCGTTGTAGCGCTCGTCGATCACCGCGCCGAGCTTGTCCTGCTGGGCGAAGTAGTACCGGTTGAAGTTCGCGTACCCGCCCTGGCCCGTGTTCGGCAGGTGCACGTACGCGAGCCGGCCGCCCG
>Ga0326597_10002350_pt1 | contig 28320 bp, 25 predicted proteins | sample RVTome_12_FD_203789 | JGI IMG/M metagenome (GOLD analysis project Ga0326597, IMG submission 203789) | Soil microbial communities from uranium-contaminated site in the Upper Colorado River Basin, Wyoming, United States - RVT100D185 | ecosystem: Environmental > Terrestrial > Soil > Contaminated >... | reverse complement strand
TGACCCTCGGGCTCGACCGGGATTCCAGCATCATCGCGGCGCAGTTCGACGAGCGCGATCCCGCGGTCAAACAGATGCTGCACCTCGCGATCCAGGCGTGCCGGAGAGCGGGCAAATACGTCGGCATTTGCGGGCAGGGGCCTTCCGACCACCCGGACTTGGCACAGTGGCTGGTGGACGAGGGCATCGAGAGCCTGTCACTCAACCCCGATACCGTGGTGGAAACGTGGCTCTACCTCGCGAGGGAAGCCGTGTCGAAGCGTTGAGCAGGGACCGCCGGAGAGCGGAAGGGGGGCCCCGGGTTTTTCGGGGATCTGACCTCGCAGGTGGTCGTGGGCGGCGGTCCTTGTGCGTCTGACTCGGGTCGCATCCCGCAAGCGGGTCCCTGCTCCACCTCGTCAGCCGCCCCGCTTGCGGGGATGCGACCAAGGAGAGCGCACCGGAGCGTTGAGCAGGCGCCCGCTTGCGGGTGCGACCGCGGAGGTGCGCGAGGCAGCCGACACCCGGGACCCGGAACTTGCCGCGAGGTGGTCGGAGGTTGCGCGGCGGCGGCCGACGCGATGTGATTGGATGCTTGCCGCACTCAGATCGGAGGTCGCCACGGCAAGGAAAAGGCCTAGATCCGTCGCAAGCATGCCGCCACCGCGTTCTAGTCATTGGACGCGGCGCCGTTTTTGGATAGAATAGCGAAACCGCTGGCTGATGCGATGACCACGAAATTCATCTTTGTCACGGGAGGCGTCGTCTCCTCTCTGGGCAAAGGCATCGCCGCCGCCTCACTGGCCGCCATCCTCGAGTCCCGCGGCCTCAAGATCTCGATGGTCAAGCTGGATCCCTATCTCAACGTGGATCCGGGGACCATGAGCCCGTTCCAGCATGGTGAAGTCTTCGTCACCGAGGATGGGGCCGAGACGGACCTCGATCTCGGGCATTACGAGCGCTTCCTGCACGTCAAGATGTCGAAGCGCAACAACTTCACCGCGGGCCAGATCTATGAGAGCGTGATCAAGAAGGAGCGCCGGGGCGACTACCTCGGCGGTACCGTTCAGGTCATTCCCCATATCACGGACGAGATCAAGCACTTCATCCGCCGCGGGGCAGGCGAAGCGCAAGTGGCCATCGTCGAGATCGGCGGCACAGTGGGCGACATCGAGTCGCTGCCGTTCCTGGAGGCGATCCGCCAGATGGGGATCGAATTGGGGCGCGAGAATTGCTGCTTCATTCACCTGACGCTGGTGCCCTACGTCGCCGCGGCAGGCGAGATCAAGACCAAGCCCACGCAGCACTCGGTGAAGGAATTGCGCGAGATCGGGATCCAGCCCGACGTGTTGCTGGGCCGTGCCGACCGCCCGATTCCGGAGGACGAGCGCCGAAAGATTGCTCTATTCACCAACGTCGCGCTGGAGGCGGTGATATCGGCCGTGGACGTGGACAGCATCTACAAGATCCCCGCCATGCTGCACGCGCAGAAGCTGGACGACATCGTGTGCCGCAAGCTGGGGCTCACCGCGCCGCCCGCCAATCTTTCGAGCTGGGAAGGGCTGGTCCACAAGCTGGAGCATCCCCAGCGCACGGTCAGCATCGCGCTGGTGGGCAAGTACGTCGACCTCACCGAGTCCTACAAATCACTGACCGAGGCGCTGATTCACGCCGGCATCCATACCGGGGCCAGGGTCAAGATTCATTATGTGGATTCGGAAAGCATCGAGAAGAACGGTACCGCCGGCCTGCAGAACATGGACGCGATCCTGGTGCCGGGCGGCTTTGGCAAGCGCGGCGTGGAGGGGAAGATCAAGGCGATCCGCTTTGCGCGCGAGGGCGGAGTGCCGTATCTCGGCATCTGCCTCGGCATGCAGCTCGCCGTGATCGAATATGCCCGCAACATGGCGGGACTCGCGGGCGCCCACAGCACCGAATTCGATCCTGACACGCCGCACCCGGTGATTGCCCTGATCACCGAGTGGCAAGACCGTGACGGCCGCATCGAGCAGCGCGATGCCCATTCGGATCTCGGCGGCACGATGCGACTCGGCGGCCAGGAATGCGTGCTCGAGCCCGATTCCGTGGTGCGCCGGATCTACGGGCAGGAGCGCATCATGGAGCGGCACCGCCATCGCTACGAGGTCAACAATCACTACCTGCCGCGGTTGAAGACCGCAGGGCTGAAGGTGAGCGGGACGTCAGCCAAAGACAGGCTGAGCGAGATGATCGAGCTGCCCGGCCACCCGTGGTTCGTCGGCTGTCAATTCCATCCGGAGTTCACCTCCACCCCCCGTCACGGCCACCCGTTGTTCAAGGCGTTTGTGCACGCTGCGCTGAGCTACGCGCAGCCGGACCAGGCGGCCGGGAAACCGGGGGACGCCGGGCGATTGAAAAGCATCGCCTGAGAGCCGCCACGGTGACTTCCCGCCCGCGACGATCGCAACCGGCGCCGTCGCCGCAGCGCGGCGCTCGGCCCGCGCGCGATGTCATGGAGCTCTGTGGCTTCAAGGCCGGGCTCGATCAGCCGTTGTTCTTGATAGCGGGGCGCCGCGGACTCGGCGGGCGCGCAGCGCCGGGGGCGGGCAGCGGCGCAGGGCCCGCGGATGTGGCAAGGTGAGGCCAATGGACCTTTGCGGCTTCAAGGCCGGACTCGATCAACCTCTTTTCTTGATAGCGGGTCCGTGCGTGGTCGAGTCCCGGGACCTCGCGCTCGAAACCGCAGGAGAACTGAAGGAGATGTGTGCCAGCCTGGGGCTGCCATTCATCTACAAGTCGTCTTACGATAAGGCAAACAGGACATCTATAAAATCCTTTCGCGGCTTGGGGATGGACAAAGGTCTTGAGATTCTGGATGAAGTCAGGAAGACGCACGGGGTGCCGGTCCTGACCGACGTGCATGAGATCGAGGAGATCGCCGCAGTGGCGGCGACAGTGGACGTGCTGCAAACCCCTGCCTTCCTGTGCCGCCAGACCGATTTCATCTGCGCGGTGGCCGCCGCCGGCAAGCCGGTCAACATCAAGAAGGGCCAGTTCCTCGCCCCCGGTGACATGCGCAACGTAGTGGAAAAAGCGAAGGCGGCGAGCGGGCGGAACAACATTCTGGTGTGCGAGCGCGGCGTCTCGTTCGGCTACAACAACCTGGTCTCCGACATGCGCTCGCTGATGATCATGCGCGAAACCGGCTGCCCCGTGGTGTTCGACGCCACGCATTCGGTCCAGCTGCCCGGCGGGCAGGGAACAGCGAGCGGCGGCCAGCGCGAGTTCGTGCCGGTGCTGGCGCGCGCAGCGGTGGCAAGCGGCATCGCGGGACTGTTCATGGAGACCCACCCCAACCCGGAAAAAGCGCTGTCCGACGGCCCGAACGCCTGGCCGCTCAAGCTGATGAAGCCGTTGCTCGCCACGTTGCAGGCGCTCGATGTCATCGTCAAGCAGCGCGGGTTCGCCGAGGACACGCTCTAGAGCGTGTCTTGACCAGAAAACAACATGAGCCGCAGATAAAAGATGAACGCCGATAAGAACCCCCGGGGAAACAGTCGTTCTTCAAATTCAGATCATGACAGGAACAAAAATGAGCGCGATCGTTGACGTTATTGCGAGGGAAATTCTGGATTCACGCGGGCAGCCGACCGTCGAGGCGGACGTGCTGCTCGAGTCCGGCGTGATGGGCCGCGCGGCGGTGCCATCGGGGGCCTCCACCGGCAGCCGGGAGGCCGTCGAGCTGCGCGACGGCGACGCCAAGCGCTACGGCGGCAAGGGCACGCTGAAGGCGGTGGAAAACATCAACACCGAGATCTGCGAGGCGGTCATCGGGGTCGACGCGACCGAGCAGAGCTTCGTGGACAAGACGCTGATCGATCTCGACGGCACCGAGAACAAGTCGCGCCTCGGCGCTAACGCCGTGCTCGCCGTGTCGCTGGCGGTGGCCAAGGCCGCGGCCGAGGAGTCGGGCCTGCCGCTGCACCGCTATCTGGGCGGGGCCGGGGCCATGGCCATGCCGGTGCCGATGATGAACGTGATCAACGGCGGCGCCCACGCCGACAACAGTCTCGACATGCAGGAATTCATGATCGTGCCGGTGGGATTCACTTCCTTCCGCGAAGCGCTGCGCTGCGGCGCCGAGGTGTTCCACGCGCTGAGGAAGCTCCTCGTCGATCGCGGACTGTCGACCGCAGTGGGCGACGAAGGGGGATTCGCACCGCGCCTGCCCAAGCACGAAGCGGCGATCAAGACCGTCCTCGAGGCGATCGAGGCCGCCGGCTACGAGCCGGCCGACCAGGTCGCGCTCGCGCTCGACTGCGCGAGCTCGGCGTTCTTCGAGGACGGCGAGTACACCCTGGCCGCGGAGGGGCTCGCCATGAGCTCGGCGCAGTTCGTGGACTATCTCGCGGCGTGGGTGGAAAAATATCCGATCATCAGCATCGAGGACGGGATGGCGGAGGACGACTGGGACGGCTGGAAGCTGCTGACCAAGCGTCTCGGCAGGAAGGTGCAGCTGGTGGGGGACGATATCTTCGTGACCAACACCCGGTTCCTCAGGCAGGGCATCGAGAAGGGGGTGGCCAACTCGATCCTGATCAAGGTCAACCAGATCGGCACGCTGACCGAGACCTTAGCGGCGATCGAGATGGCGAAGCGCGCCGGCTATACCTCCGTGGTATCGCACCGGTCCGGCGAAACCGAGGACACGACCATTGCCGATATCGCCGTGGCATCGAACGCGCTGCAGATCAAGGCCGGCTCGCTGTCGCGCTCGGACCGGCTCGCCAAGTACAACCAGCTGCTGCGCATCGAGGAAGACCTGGGAGAGACGGCGAGCTACCCGGGCCGCGGAGCGTTTTATCAACTTCGGTGAACAGTGAACAGTGAACGGTAAACGGTGAACGGTAAAAGTTGGGCACTGAAGTTCCGCTGGCTTAGTTGGACGGACCGATTTGCCCAGCACAAGCCCGCTAGTGGCGATTCTCGGTCGTTGCTGTTCACTGTTCACTGTTTGCCGTTCACCCGATGAGAGTGCTGACGCTGACCCTCGCCGCCCTGATCGCGCTGATCCAGTATCCGTTGTGGTTGGGCAAGGGAAGCTGGTTGAGGGTGTGGGAGGTGGACCAGCAGATCGGCGCGCAGCGCGAGACCAACCGCCAGTTGCAGGCACGCAACGCCGCGCTCGAGGCCGAGGTGCGCGATCTCAAGGTCGGCCTGGAGGCGATCGAGGAACGGGCGCGGAGCGAGCTCGGCATGATCAGGCAGGACGAGATATTCTTCCAGCTGCTGGAGGCGTCGCCCGCGGCGGCGCCTCGGGAACCCGCCGCCCCCTGAGATGACTTCGCCAGGGGGAGCAGCGGGCCCCGCCAGGGTCATCGACGGGGTGGCCGCCGCCCGGGAAATCTACGCCCGGTTGAAAGAGCGCGTCACGGCGCTTGGCCGACTCGATGTCCGGCCCAGGCTCGTCGCGATCGAGGTCGGCGATCATCCCGCCTCGCGCATCTACCTGCGCAACAAGATGCGCGCCTGCGTCGAGGTGGGCGTCGATTCCGAAGTGCAGCACCTCGAAGCCGGCTGCTCGCAGGCAGTGCTGCTCGCGATGCTGGAGAGCCTCAACCGCAACGCGCGCGTGCACGGGATCCTGCTGCAATTGCCGTTGCCAGAGGCTCTCGACGCCGGGCGGATCCTGCAGGCCATAGCTCCGGAGAAGGACGTCGACGGGTTGACGTGGGCGAGCCTGGGCGCGTTGGTAGCCGGTCACCCGGTGTTCGAGCCGTGCACGCCGCGCGGCGTGATCATGCTGCTCGAGCGGGCGGGTATCGTCATGGACGGGCGCGACGCCGTGGTCGTGGGGCGCAGCGCGATCGTCGGCAAGCCGATGGCGCTGATGCTGATGGCGCGCGGGGCGACCGTGACGATCTGCCACAGCCGGACCCGCGACCTCGCGCAGCATACGCGCCGCGCCGACATCCTGGTGGCCGCGACCGGCCGGGCCGGGCTCATTACCGGCGACATGGTGATGCCCGGGGCCGCCGTCATCGACGTCGGCATCAACCGCTTGCCGGACGGCAAGCTCGCCGGCGACGTGGACTTCGCGGCGGTGCGCGCAGTTGCCGGGTGCATCACGCCGGTGCCCGGTGGGGTGGGGCCCATGACGGTCGCCATGGTTATCGCCAATACGGTCCTCGCCGCCGAGCGCAGCCTCCCGGCGCGGAGGGCGTGAGCGGCCGCCTGCTCAGCACGAGAAGGAATTCGAGAAGTTGAGCAGGAGCTCCGGACTGAAGTAACCCCGGAACCCGAAGTAGACGAGGATCGCGGCGAGCACGGCCAGCATCAGCCATAGCAGGGCGCGCCTGGGCTGGGTCATGCGCACTTCGAGCATGGGCGTCGCGTCTCGCCGTTTTCCGAATCCGCATTATTGCACAACATCGGCCGCTGCCCGGATGGCGGTGGCGATACCGGCGGCTGCCGCGGGCGGCGCCGGCGCATATGATCAGAACGCCAGGTTATCAAGCGGCGGCGCAGCGATTGATATAATTTCCTATTTTTCAGCCGCCCGGCGCACCCCCTTGGCTTCGAGCACCATTCGAACACTCGGCTTCGACTGCACCTTCGACGATATTTACGTGCGCGACGGGCTGGTCAAGCTCGACCAGCGCTTTCTCGCCGGGTTGAAGGCAAGCGACGCGGCGCTCCACGAGCAGCTCGCGCACGCGCGCGCCGATCCCGCGGCGCTGGCGTCAAAGCAGGAATCGGGGCTTCTGCTCGCACTGGCGCCACACCTGGAACGGTTCATCGCGCACCTGTTTGGGATCGAGACGGAGGTCCAGGCGCTCGCGGCGCAGCATCACCGGCTGGCGCCGCTCTACGAGGTCAAGCGGCAGTTCGTGCAGCGCCGGGCGATGCACCGCTACCCGCCGCATGAAGCGGCGGGCTTCGACGGGCTCGCGCTCGAGCGCGAACTCGAGAAGGCGTTCGGCGAGCCCTTCGCCGAGTTCGCTTTCGCACAACACGTCACGGAATGGCAGAAGGACGAAGCGGCGCATGGGACGCGTCTCGACTGTGCGCTGCGCTACGCGGCGTGGGCCGCGCATACGGAGGAGGGCCGGAAACGCCGCCGCGGGGGCGTGCTGTTCAAGGCGCCGGCCAAGTTCGACCCGCAGCGGCTGATACCGGTGGTTACCGATGAGTCCGGCGGCTACCGGAGCCACCGGCTGGAGCGGCACAGCCTACGGCGGCGCGACGGGTTCAAGCTGACCGACCCTGGCGCCGATCTCGTGCGGGCGCTGGACGAGGCGAATTACTGCATCTGGTGCCACCAGCAGGGCAAGGATTCATGCTCGAAGGGTTTGCTGGAGAAAGGCGCAACGGGCCGGGGGGCGGCCTCCTTCAAGAAAAGCGCGTTTGGCGTCACCCTCGCCGGGTGCCCGCTCGAGGAGAAGATTTCCGAGTTCCACCAGGCGAAAACCGAGGGCTACGCCATCGGCGCGCTCGCCATCATCGTCGTGGACAACCCGATGGTGGCGGCGACCGGGCACCGCATCTGCAACGACTGCATGAAGTCGTGCATCTACCAGAAGCAGGAGCCGGTCGACATCCCGCAGGCCGAAACCCGCACGTTGAAGGACGTGCTCGAGCTGCCGTGGGGCTTCGAGATCTATTCGCTGCTCACGCGCTGGAACCCGCTCAACGTCCGCTCGCCGTACCCCAGGCCGGCGAGCGGCAAGCGCGTGCTGATCGCAGGCATGGGACCGGCGGGATTCGCGCTCGCGCATCACTTGCTGAACGAAGGCCACACCGTCGTCGGCATCGATGGGCTCAAGATCGAGCCGCTGCCGCCCGATCTCTCCGGGGTCGACGCGCGCGGCGCGCGTGTGGCCTTCCGCCCGGTCCGCGATGTGAAGGAGCTGCACGAAGCGCTCGACGAGCGCGCGATGGCCGGCTTCGGCGGGGTCGCCGAGTACGGCATCACCGTGCGCTGGGACAAGAATTTCCTCAAGCTGTTGCGCCTCCTGCTCGAACGTCGCCGGGAGTTCGCCCTGTTCGGCGGCGTGCGCTTTGGCGGCACGATCACGGCGGAGGACGCGTTTGCGCTCGGCTTCGACCACGTGGCGCTCGCGATCGGGGCGGGGCGGCCGACCGTGCTCGACCTGCCCAACGGGCTTGCGCGTGGGGTGCGCGCCGCCTCCGACTTCCTGATGGCGTTGCAGCTCACCGGCGCCGCGAAAGCCGATTCCGTGGCGAACATGCAGGTCCGGCTGCCGGCCGTCATCGTGGGTGGCGGACTCACCGCAATTGACACCGCCACCGAATCGCTCGCGTATTATCCGCTGCAGGTCGAGAAATTCCTGCAGCGCTACGAGAAGCTCGCGCGGGAGCACGGCGAGGCGGCGGCCCGCATTGCGTGGGACGAGGAGGAGCAGAAGACCGCCGACGAATTCCTCGCGCACGCGCGCGCGATCCGGGCAGAACGAGCGGCCGCGCGCGCGGCGGGGCGCGAGCCGCGCATCGTGGAATTGCTGCAATCCTGGGGCGGGGTGACCATCGCCTATCGCAAGCGGCTGGTCGACAGCCCGTCGTACACGCTCAACCACGAGGAAGTGCACAAGGCGCTGGAGGAGGGCATCCGCTTTGCGGAGGGCCTGACGCCGCTCGCGGTCGAGGTGGATGAGCACGGCCACGCGCGCGCGCTGCGGGTCTCGGTGCAAACACGCGCTGACGACGGCACGTGGTCGGAAGTGCGCCGGGAGGAATTGCCCGCGCGCACCGTGTTGATCGCTGCCGGCACCCAGCCCAACACCGTGCTCGCGCGCGAGGACGCGGCTCATTTCAGGCTCGACGGCCGCTACTTCCAGGCCTGCGATGAGGAGGGCAGCCCGGTGGCGGTCGAACAGGCGATCTCCAAGCCGGGCGCAGTGCGGGTGCTGCTGTCGCGCCGCGCAGACGGCCGTTTCATGAGCTATTTCGGCGATGTCCACCCCTCGTTTTTCGGCAACGTCGTGAAGGCGCTCGGCGGCGCCAAGCAGGGTTACCCGATCGTCAGCCGCGTGCTCGCGCGGGTGCGGCCCGCCTCGCCACTGAGCGACCGCGAGTTCTTTGCCCGGCTTAACGATCAGCTGCGCGCGACGGTGCAGGAGGTGATACGGCTCACCCCGCTCATCGTGGAGGTCGTGGTGCGTGCGCCGGCCGCGGCCCGCTGCTTCCGCCCGGGACAGTTCTATCGCCTGCAGAACTACGAGTCGAACGCCACGCGCGTCGACGGCACGCGGCTCGTCACCGAGGGGCTGTCGCTCACGGGTGCGTGGGTCGACCCGGCCCGGGGCTTGATTTCCACCGTCGTGCTCGAGATGGGCGGCTCCTCCGACCTCTGCGTGCTGTTGCAACCCGGCGAGCCGGTGGTGTTGATGGGGCCAACCGGCACTCCCACCGAGATTCCTGAAGGCGAGACCGTCATACTCGCGGGGGGAGGGCTGGGCAACGCGGTGCTGTTCTCGATCGGCCAGGCGATGCGGCGCGCCGGGAACCGGGTGCTGTATTTCGCGGGCTACAAGCACATGATGGACCGCTACAAGATCGGGGAAATCGAGGCAGCGTCGGACGCCGTGGTGTGGTGCTGTGACGAGGAGCCGGGGTTCACGCCCGACCGCCCCCAGGACAAGACCGTCGTTGGGAACATCGTGCAGGGCATGCACGCGTATGCGAGCGGCGCCCTGGGCGAGCAGCCGATCCCGTTCAATGCGGCGGACCGCATCATGGCCATCGGCTCGGACCGCATGATGGGAGCGGTGGCGCGCGCGCGGCATGAAGCGCTGAAGCCGTTTCTCAAGCCGCACCACTTCGCCATCGGCTCGATCAACTCGCCGATGCAATGCATGATGAAGGAGATCTGCGCCCAGTGCCTGCAGCTGCACGTGGACCCGGCGACCGGCAGGAGGAGCTACGTGTTCTCCTGCTTCAACCAGGACCAGTCGCTCGATGCGGTGGACTGGTCGGCGCTCGAGGCGCGGCTGAAGCAGAACTCAGTGCAGGAAAAGCTCACCGCCGAGTGGATCGACCACTGCCTCACCGAGCTCGGCGCGCGCGACATGCAGCGGATTTGACGCTTCCCGCTACGCCGTTTCGCGCAGCACCGAATCGAGCGTTCCCGCCAGCTCGTCGATCTGCTCCTTGCTGATGATGAGGGGCGGGGACAGCGCGATGATGTCGCCGGTCACCCGGGTCATCACCCCTTTGGCGAAGCACTTGAGGAACGCCTGGTAGCCGCGCACTCCCGGCTTCCCCGGCAACGGCTCGAGCTCGATCCCGGCCATCAGACCGAAATTGCGGACGTCGATCACCCGGCCCGCCCCCTTCAGGCTGTGCACCGCCTGCTCGAAATGGGGCGCGAGCTCGCGCGCACGCTCGAACAGCTTTTCCTCATGGTAGAGCGCAAGCGTCGCCTCCGCCGCGGCGGTGGCGAGGGGATGGCCCGAGTAAGTGTAGCCGTGAGAGAACTCGACCGTGTCGGGCGGCGCGCTGTTTACCACTGTCTCGTAGATCTCGCGACGCACCACCACGCCGGCAAGCGGGACTGTGCCGCTCGTCACGCCTTTGGCGAACGTGATCATGTCGGGTGTCACGCCGAAGGTCTGCGCGGCAAACGCCTGGCCCGTGCGGCCGAAACCTGTGATGACCTCGTCAAAGATCAGAAGCAGGGCGTGCTTGTCGCAGATCGCGCGCAGCTTCTCGAGGTAGCCCCTGGGGGGGACCAGGACGCCCGTGGAGCCCGCAACGGGCTCGACGATCACCGCCGCAATGTTGGAAGCATCATGCAGCGGAATGAGACGCGTCTCCAGATCGTCGGCAAGCTGCGCGCCCCACGCCGGCTGCCCGCGCGAGAAGGCGTTGCGCTCGAGGTTGTGGGTGTGTGGCAGGTGATCGACCCGCGCGAGCATGTTTCCAAATGCCTTGCGGGTGGCCGGAACGCCGCCAACCGAAATGCCCCCGAAGCCCACCCCGTGATAGCCCCGCTCGCGGCCGATCAGCACGTTGCGATGTCCTTCCCCGCGGGCGCGCTGGTAGGCGAGCGCGATCTTCAGCGCGGTGTCGACCGCCTCGGAGCCCGAATTGGTAAAGAAAACGTGATCGAGTCCGTCGGGAGCCAGCTGGGAAACGAGCGCAGCTGCGCGGAATTCTCCCGGGTGCCCCATCTGAAACAGGGGTGAATAATCGAGCGTCTCGGCCTGGCGCCGGATCGCTTCGACGATCTTCGGGCGGCAGTGCCCGGCGTTCACGCACCACAGGCCCGCCGTGCCGTCGAGTATCCTTTGGCCGTTTTCGGCGAGGTAGTGCATGTCCCTCGCCGAAACCAGGATGCGCGGCGCCGCCTTGAACTGGCGGTTGGCGGTGAAGGGCATCCAGAACGGCTCGAGGGGATAATCGCGTGGGGGCATGGATCGCAGGCAGTCTCGGGACGGATGCTCCCTATTTTGCCAGCGCCACCGCGGTTCAGCCATACTGCGGATGGATGACGCATTTCCTGCTGCGCCTGCTGGCGCTCCTGCTCGCGCCCGCGCTGGGCCTGGCCCAGCCGGCCGTCAACATCGGGTCCAAGCGCTTCACCGAGTCGTACATACTGGCCGAAATTATGGTGCGCGCGGTGGACGCGGCGGGGGAAGCCCCCGCGCGGCACCACCCGGGGCTGGGCAATACCGCAATCCTGTTCTCCGCCCTGAAGAGCGGCGCGATCCACGCCTACCCCGAGTACACCGGCACACTCGCCTTCGAGTTGCTGGGTCTGAAAAGCGTGCCGGGCCTCGCGGAACTCAACCGGTTGCTGGCCCCGCACGGAGTGGCGGCCGGCGTGCCGCTTGGATTCGGCAATACCTATGCCCTGGCGATGCGCGAAGCGCGCGCGGAGGAGCTGGCGATCAGGCGCCTTTCCGACCTGGCGCGGCATCCCGGCCTCAGGCTCGCGCTGTCCCAGGAATTCCTGAACCGCAGGGATGGCTGGCAAGCCTTGCGTCAGGCATACCGGTTTTCGTTCGCCGAGGTCCGCGGCCTCGATCATGGGCTCGCGTACGAAGCACTCGCGGGCGGGCAGGTGGACGTCATCGACGCCTATGCCACCGACGCCAAGATCGAGCGTTACCGGCTGCGAGTGCTGGAAGACGACTTGCGATTCTTTCCGGGTTACGACGCGGTGATCCTCTACCGCGGCGATTTCGAGAAGCAGTTTCCACGCTCATGGGACGCTTTGCAGCGGCTGGCGGGCCGCATCAGCGCCGAACAAATGATCGGGATGAATGCCGCTGCCGAGCTTGCGGGCGCCTCGTTTTCGGCGGTCGCAGCGAGGTTTCTCGAGTCGGCTCCGGCGGAGGCGCGGGAGGCGCAGAGCGGACGACGGTCTTTTCTCGGTGCACTGGTGGGGCCCGACTTCTGGCGTCTCACGCTCGAGCACCTGGTGCTGGTGGTGTCCTCGCTTGCGCTGGGAGTGGCGGTCGGCGTGCCGTTGGGGATCTGGGCGGACCGGGTGCCGCGGGCCGGTTACTGGATATTGGCGGCGACCGGGGTGCTGCAGACCGTGCCCGCGCTTGCGCTGCTCGCTTTTCTGATCGCCGCGCTCGACCGCATCGGGACGCTGCCGGCGATCGTCGCGCTTTTTCTATATTCGCTGCTGCCCATCGTCCGCAATACCGAATCGGGACTGGCCAGCGTGTCCGGCTCGCTGCGGCAATCGGCGACGGCGTTGGGGCTGACCGACTGGCCGCGGCTGCGGTTGATTGAGCTCCCGCTCGCGGCGCGCACGATACTCGCGGGAATCAAGACGGCGGCGGTCATCAACGTGGGCACGGCGACCATCGCTGCATTTATCGGGGCCGGGGGCTATGGCGAGCGCATCGTAGCCGGGCTCGCGGTCAATGATCACGCGTTGCTGCTGGCGGGCGCCGTGCCGGCCGCGGTGATGGCGGTCGCGGTGCAATGGGCCTTCGACGTCCTCGAGCGCCGTTTTGTCTGGACCGCGCCGCGCGATCGACAAGCGCCCCGTTCCTGACCCCTTTGGCGGGGCGGCAGGTGCCGGGCGCGGCCCGGAGATAGGGGTGCAGGGAGTGTTCCTCACTGAACTAAATTTTGGCCGCCCTGTCAGTGCAATAGCGATCGGCTTCGCGCCATCCGGACACGGTCCGGGCGGGTATACTTGCCGTTCGATACGGCCAAGCTGTCGCTCGGCTTGGATAACAAGACGGTCAGGGACAGGTTTGTTGAGCGATCGCGAAGTCGATCAGCAGCTGGTCGAGCGCGCGCAGCGCGGCGACAAGCACGCGTTCGAGCTGCTGGTGAGCAAGTACCAGCGCAAGCTCGCGCGATTGCTGTCGCGCTTCATCCGGGACTCGGCCGAGGTCGAGGATGTAACGCAGGAGGCCTTTATCAAGGCCTACCGGGCGTTGCCGACGTTTCGCGGTGACAGCGCGTTCTATACATGGTTGTACCGGATCGGTATCAACACCGCCAAGAACTATCTGGTGGCGATGGGGCGGCGGGCGCCGACCACGACGGACATAGACAGCGAGGAGGCCGAGGACTACGAGGGCGGGGACCAGTTGCGCGATCTCAACACCCCGGAGAGCGAGCTGATGAGCCGCCAGGTCGGGGAAGCCGTGAACCAAAGCCTCGCCGGGCTGCCTGAGGAACTGAGGACGGCGATCACGCTGCGGGAGATCGAAGGGCTGAGCTACGAGGACATAGCTAATATAATGAACTGCCCGATCGGAACAGTCCGGTCGCGCATTTTCCGGGCGCGCGAGGCGATCGCCGCGAAATTGAGGCCGCTGCTGGGCACCCGGAAAGACAGGAGATGGTGAGATGGACAAGATTTCGCAATGGATGGATGGCGAGCTGAGCGGGCTCGAGACGCGCGAGCAGATCACCCGTGTCAAGCAGGATGCGGAGCTGCATCATTGCTGGAATCTCTTCCATCTCATCGGCGACGTGATGCGCGGCGAGCGGGCGCTGTCGCCGGACTTTGAGCAGCGAGTGGCCGCGCGACTGGCGAGCGAGCCGCCGGTGCTGGCGCCGCGGCGCCGCGTCGCCAGCCGCTTCGCGACCTATGCCTTGTCAGCCGCGGCTTCAGTGTCCGCGGTGGCGCTGGTCGCATGGATCGCGTTCTTCAACAACCCCCTTGCCCCCCAGCCCGACCTCGCCCAAGCCCCGATCACCCCGCCACCCGCAGCAGCCCCCTCCGAGCAACTGGCCAGCGTCCCCAGCGACGGCACGATGAACGAGTACCTGATTGCGCACCAGGAATTCTCGCCGAGCAACGAGATCCAGGGCCTGGCCCCTTACATCCGCGGCGTATCGAGCGCGCGCCAGGTCGTGGGACGCTAGTGCCTTTCCAGCGTTGGCGCCATGATCCGCGCATGACCAGGCTCGCCGCAGGGTGCGAGGCGCCCGGCAGTCGTTCTCATCAGGCTGGAAGCTCTCGAGTGTGAAAACAACCTGGCCCATCATTCTCGTGGGGCTGGTTGCCCCGGTCCTCGCCGCGGAGGATGCCGCGCAGCAGGACGGGCTCGCCTGGCTCACCAGGATGGCGAATGCATCGCGCCAGCTCAACTACAGCGGAACCTTCATCTACCAGCATTCCGACCGCATCGAGACCTCCCGCATCGTTCATTTCGTCAATCCCGCGGGTGGCGAGTTCGAGAAGCTGGAAACCCTTGACGGGCCGGCACGCGAGGTGATCCGCACCAACGACCAGGTCACCTGTTACCTCCCCGATACCAAGACCGTGATCATCGAGAAGCGCAGCGCGCGCCGTTTCCCGGCGCTGCTCCCGGAGCCGTTGAGCGGCGTCGCCGATAATTATGTCGTGAGCGTCGCCGGCATGGACCGCGTGGCGGGCTACGAATGCCAGGTGGTCGTGCTCGAGCCGAGGGACAAGCTGCGCTACGGCCACCAATTCTGCGCCGAGACCCGCTCGGGGCTGCCACTGCGCGCGCGCACCTTGAGCGAGAAGAACCAGCTGCTCGAATCGTTTGCGTTTACCGAACTGAAAATGGGCGGCCGCTTCAGCCGCGATCAGGTCCGGTCGCGCTATTCCGTCAAGAGCCGGAACTGGAAAATCGATCAATCGACGCTCGTGTTGCGCGATGTGCCGGCCGACACCGGGTGGACGCTGACTCGCCAGCCGGCCGGATTCAGGAAACTGACCGAGCTGAAGCGCTCCATCGCCGGGCGCGCGGTGATGGTGTCCCACATCGTGTATTCGGACGGGGTGGCCGCGGTTTCGGTATTCATCGAGCCGCTGCCCAAGAGCCGGCCGGCCCAGAGCCTGTCCCATCAGGGAGCGGTCAACATCTTCATCCGGCCGGTGGCGGACCACCTGGTGACGGTGCTCGGCGAAACGCCCGCCGCGACAGTCATGCAGATAGCCAATTCGCTCGAGTTCAGGGGCGGACTGGGCAGGTAAGATCCGCAGCGTCTCCCGGATCGCCATTTCCCACAGCAATTCACCGTAACCGAGATTGATTATGCTCAAGCGTTTGTTCATTGCGCTGCTTTTCGCAGCGCCGGCCGCCGTCGCGGCGCAGCTGCCCGACTTCACCGAGCTGGTCGACAAGCAGGGGCCGGCGGTCGTCAACATCAGCACCACGCAGTCGGTGCGCAATCCGCTCCTGCCGCAGATGCCGAACCTGCAGGAGGACGATCCGTTCTATGAGTTCTTCCGGCGCTTCATCCCCCAGCCGGGCCCGCGCGAATTCCAGTCCCAGTCGCTCGGCTCGGGCTTCATCATCAGCCAGGACGGCTATATCCTGACCAATGCCCACGTGGTCGAGGCGGCCAGTGAGATCACCGTGAAACTCACCGACAAGCGCGAGTTCAAGGCCAAGGTCATCGGTGCCGACCGCCGCACCGATATCGCCCTCATCAAGATCGAGGCCGGCGGCTTGCCTGCGGTCAGGTTCGGGGATCCAACCAAGCTCCGGGTCGGTGAATGGGTGCTGGCGATCGGCTCGCCCTTCGGATTCGAGAACACGGTGACCGCCGGCATCGTCAGCGCCAAGGGGCGCTCGCTGCCGCAGGAGAACTACGTGCCGTTCATCCAGACCGACGTGGCCGTCAATCCCGGCAATTCGGGCGGGCCGCTGTTCAACCTCCGGGGCGAGGTGGTCGGCATCAACTCGCAGATCTACAGCCGCACCGGCGGCTTCATGGGGCTGTCTTTCGCGATACCGATCGATGTCGCCAACGACATCGCCCGGCAGTTGCGCACTTCCGGCAAGGTCACGCGGGGACGGATCGGCGTCGTGATCCAGCCCCTTACCAAGGAACTTGCCGACAGCTTCGGTCTTTCCCGGCAGCAGGGCGCGCTGGTCAACTCGGTAGAGAAGGGCGGGCCCGCCGACAAGGCGGGAGTCGAGCCCGGTGACGTCATCCTGCGTTTCGACGGCAAGGCCGTGGCATCCTCTGAAGACCTGCCGCGCATTGTCGGCGCGACCCGGCCCGGCGCCAATGTGACGATGCAGATCTGGCGCAACAAGAACGGGCGCGACTTGCAGGTGGTGGTGGGCGAAATGCAGGACGAGCGCGCGATGCGGCAGGCGCGGCGCGGCGGCAAGCCGCCGGCGGCGGTGCCGAGCCAGTACGGGCTGACGCTATCCGATCTGACCGACGCCCAGAGGAGCGAGCTCAAGGTGTCCGGCGGCGTGCTGGTCGAGAACGTGCAAGGCGCGGGCGCGCGCGCCGGCATCCGCCGCGGCGACGTGATCCTCGCGGTCAACAACCAGGACGTCACGTCGGTCGAGCAGTTCAACCAGATGATGGGGCAGTTCGACAAGGGACGCATCGTGGCGCTGCTGGTCCGACGCGGGACCAATTCGCTCTACATCCCGTTCCGCGTCGATTCAAATTGACGTGCCGCGGGCGCTTACCGTCTACAGCCGCTCGGACTGCCATCTCTGCGAAGAAATGATCGCGGGCCTGCAAGATTTGCAGGCCCGGTTTGTCTTCGAGCTGCGGGTCGTGGACGTTGATGCTGATCCCGATCTGGTGCGGCGGCTTGGCGAGCACGTGCCCGTTTTGATGGACGGGAAACGCGAGCTCTGCCGCCATCGGCTGCAACCGGCCTCGCTTGCGGCGTATCTGGCGAAGATGCCCTGATTTCCGATAAAATACGAGGCTTTAGGGGCACTCACCGGTGCCCTTTTCCATGCAGCATATCCGCAATTTCTCGATCATCGCCCATATCGACCACGGCAAGTCGACGCTCGCCGACCGCTTCATCCAGCTGTGCGGGGGGCTGGCGGAGCGCGAGATGGAAGAACAGGTCCTCGACTCGATGGAGCTCGAGCGCGAGCGCGGCATCACCATCAAGGCGCAGACGGCGGCGCTCGAATACCGCGCGCGCGACGGCAAGCAGTACCTGCTCAACCTGATCGACACGCCCGGGCACGTCGATTTTTCCTACGAGGTGTCGCGCTCGCTGGCGGCGTGCGAGGGGGCGCTGCTCGTCGTGGACGCGTCGCAAGGCGTGGAGGCTCAGACCGTGGCCAATTGCTACACCGCTACCGAGCAGGGCGTGGAAGTGATCCCGGTGCTCAACAAGATGGACTTGCCCCAGGCGGAGCCCGACCGCGTGATCGCGGAGATCGAGGATATCGTCGGCATTCCCGCCAAGGGCGCGCTGCGGGTCAGCGCCAAGACCGGGGAAGGCGTCACCGACGTCCTCGAGGCCGTCATCAGCCGGATTCCGGCGCCCTCGGGAGACCGGACCGGGCCCCTGAAGGCGCTGATCATCGATTCCTGGTTCGACAACTACGTCGGGGTCGTCATGCTGGTGCGGGTGGTGGACGGGGAGCTGAAGCCCAAGGACCGCCTCCTGCTGATGTCCACGGGCGCGAACTACTGGTGCGAACAGGTCGGCGTGTTCACGCCCAAGGCGAAGAGCAGGGACGTGCTGGCGGCGGGCGAGGTCGGGTTCGTCACCGCCGGCATCAAGGAGCTGAAGGCTGCGCGGGTAGGCGACACCCTGACGCTTGCGCAACGCCCTGCCGCTGCGGCGCTGCCCGGCTTCAAGGACATCAAGCCGCAGGTCTTTGCCGGCCTGTATCCCGTGGATTCGAGCGATTACGAAGCGCTGCGGATTGCTCTCGAGAAGCTGCACCTCAACGATTCCTCGCTGCGCTATGAGCCCGAATCGTCGCAGGCTCTCGGGTTCGGCTTCCGCTGCGGCTTCCTGGGGCTGCTCCATCTCGACATCGTCCAGGAACGGCTCGAGCGGGAATACGGCATGAATCTCATCACCACCGCCCCGACCGTGGTGTACCAGGTAGCCCTGCGCGATGGCAGCGTCATCGAGATCGAAAATCCGTCGAAGCTGCCGGATCCCTCGAAAATCGCGGAAATCCGCGAACCGATCATCCTTGCAAAGATTCTCCTGCCGCAGGAGTACGTCGGGCCGGTGCTCACGCTCTGCAACCAGAAGCGCGGCGCGCAGCGCAACATGCAGTATGTCGGGCGCCAGGTGATATTGACCTACGAGTTGCCGCTCAACGAAGTGGTGATGGATTTCTTCGACAGGCTCAAATCGGTTTCGCGCGGCTATGCTTCGCTCGATTACGAGTTCGTCGAGTACCGGGCCGGCGACCTGGTGCGGCTGGACATCCTGATCAATGGCGAGCGCGTGGATGCGCTGTCCCTGATCGTCCACCGGGAAAACGCGCAGCACCGCGGCCGTGACCTGGCCGTCAGGATGCGCGAGCTCATCCCGCGGCAGATGTTCGACGTGGCGGTGCAGGCCGCGATCGGCTCTCACGTCATCGCACGGGAGACGGTGAAGGCGATGCGGAAGAACGTGCTCGCCAAGTGCTATGGCGGCGATATCACGCGCAAGAAGAAGCTGCTGGAGAAGCAAAAGGAAGGCAAGAAACGGATGAAGCAGGTGGGGAGCGTCGAGATCCCCCAGGAAGCCTTCCTCGCCATCCTGCAGGTGGAGAAATGACGGCGGATAAACGGTAAACGGTAAACGGTTCCTTTCCCTGTTCACTGTTCACCGCTCACTGTTCACGGGTGCTTAATGAACTTCGCACTCATCCTGTTTCTGCTGCTGGTCGCGACGGGCGCGGTCTGGCTGCTGGACCACTACTGGCTGCGCCGGCGGCGCGCAGCGGGCCGCCCCGAGCCGTGGTGGGTGGAGTACCCGAAGAGCTTTTTCCCGGTGATCGTGGTGGTATTTTTGCTGCGCTCGTTCCTGGTCGAGCCGTTCAAGATCCCGTCGGGGTCGATGCTGCCGACTCTGCTGGTGGGTGATTTCATATTGGTGAACAAATTCACCTACGGGATACGGCTGCCGATCATCAACGTCAAGCTGGTCGAGGTCAATCCGCCGCGGCGCGGGGAAGTCATGGTGTTCCGTTACCCGGAGAATCCGGCGCTCGATTACATCAAGCGGGTGGTGGGGCTGCCGGGCGATCGCGTCACCTACCGCAACAAGCGGCTGTGGATCAACGACCAGGAAATCAAGGTGAAGGCGGACGGCGATTATCATTACATCGAGGCCGGCCCCAATTTTGTCTCGGCGCAGCGCATGATCGAAACGCTGGGCGAACACCGGCACGCCGTTCTGTTGCAATCGGAAATTCCCAGCGTGCACCTGTCGGGCGTGCGCCTCTTTCCTTTCCGCGAAAATTGCGCCTACAATGACGCGGGCTTCAGCTGCACCGTGCCGCCGGGCCACTATTTCCTGATGGGGGATAACCGCGACAGCAGCAGTGACAGCCGCTATTGGGGGTTCGTGCCGGAAACCCATATCGTCGGCAAGGCGTTCTTGATCTGGTGGAACTTCGACGATTTCAAGAGAATCGGACAGTTCATCAACTGAGAAGGGTGGATCATGCGCAGACAGAAAGGCATCACCTTGTCGGGCTTCCTGCTCTGGTCGGTCGTCCTGGTATTCGGTGCGCTGCTCCTCTTCAAGATCGGCCCACCTTACGTCGAATTCCTGTCGATCCAGGCCCAGCTCAAGGCCGTCGCCAACGATCCTGAAGGGCGCGCCGGCGTGCGCCGGGTCGTGGAGGACCTGTTCGACCGCCGCTCCGCGATCGAGAACATCAGTGCGGTCAAGGCCCGGGACATCATGATCGCCAAAGATGGCGACCGGGTCGTGCTGAGCTTCGAGTACACGGTATGCGTGCCGATCGTCTTCAACATCCGGGCCTGCATGGATTACAACCCGACTTCTGGCGGATAGGGCCGGCATGCGGCAACTGGCCGTCTGATGGGACCCGGGGACTTCGAACTCAGCATCGGTCATCGTTTCTCCGATCCCGAACTGCTGCGCCGCGCGCTGACCCATCGCAGCTTTGGCGCGTTCCACAATGAGCGCCTCGAGTATCTCGGCGACAGCGTAGTCAACTGCGTGGTGGCGCTCGAGCTCTATCACAAGTTTCCCGACCTGCCCGAGGGCGAGCTGTCGCGGCTGCGCGCCAATCTCGTCAACCAGCACTCGCTTGCCGCCATCGCGCTGCAATTCGACTTCGGCGCCCGATTGCGGCTGGGCGAGGGCGAGTTGAAGAGCGGCGGGGCGCGGCGCCCGTCCATACTCGCCGACGCGGTTGAAGCGGTGATTGGCGCCGCTTTTCTCGATGGCGGCTTCACGGCGGCGCGGGAGGTCGTTCGCGTCCTGCTCGGAGCCGCCCTCGACGCCATCGACCCCGCCGTCTCGGGCAAGGATCCCAAGACGCTGCTGCAGGAATACCTGCAAGGTCGCAAGCTTGCGCTGCCGCAGTACTCGGTCGTGGCCACGCGCGGCGAGGCGCACGTGCAACAGTTCGAGGTGGAATGCGTCATCCCCGAGCTCGCGATCCGCTCGGTGGGAGAGGGTGCCAGCCGGCGCAGTGCCGAGCAGGAGGCCGCGCGCCAGGCTTATGAGCTTGCAACCCGCGCCTGAAACCGGCACGGTGCACCGTGCCGGCCGCGTGGCGCTCGTGGGACGCCCCAACGTCGGGAAATCCACGCTGCTCAATCGCCTGGTCGGCAGCAGGATCAGCATCACCTCCGGCCGGCCGCAAACGACGCGCCAGCGGGTCACCGGCATCGTCACTCGAACCGACGCGCAAATCGTGTTCGTCGACACCCCCGGCTTCCAGAGAGAGCACCAGTCCGCATTGAACCGGGCGATGAACCGTGGCGTGGCGGCGGGGCTGCAGGACGTCGATGCCGTCGTCTGGCTGGTGGAAGCATTGAAATACGACCGGCGCGACGAGGTCGTGGCCGATCTGCTGGCCGGGAGCGCGCGGGTGATCCTGGCCATCAACAAGACGGACGCCGTCAGGGACAGGAAACTGCTGCTTCCGTTCATCGCCCGGTTATCCGGGCTGCGCAGATTCGAGGCCATCATCCCGGTGTCGGCGGCAAAGGGGTGGCAGTTGACCGAGCTGCTCGACGCGATCGTGCCGCTGCTGCCGGAAGGTCCGCCGCCCTACGACGAGGATGACATCACCACCGTCAGCGAGCGGTTCCTGGCGGCGGAGCTGCTGCGCGAGAAGCTGTTTCGCCTGCTCGGCGAGGAGCTGCCGTACGCCTCGACCGTCGAGATCGACCTCTTCAAGCAGGAAGGGGAGCTGCGCAGAATTCATGCCTCGATTGTGGTGGACAAGGAAGGGCAGAAGCCCATCGTGATCGGCAAGGGGGGGAAGCAGCTGAAAGCCATCGCCACGCAGGCGCGCAGGGACATGGAACGGTTGTTCGGCGGCAAGGTGTTCCTGGAAGTCTGGGTCAAGGTCAAGCGCGGATGGACGGAGAGCGATTCCGCCCTCAAGCGAATGGGATTCGATATTTAAGAGCGCCTAACATAATGAAACACACGCTGCGCTGTCACGGTTTTGGCGACGCGGGACAAGCGGCACGGTCGGGCCCCGCGACGGGCATGCTCCGGGCAGGTAGGCGCGTGCCAAAACCGCGCCAGCCCACGAGGGGTTGCGGCCAGAATCGCCGACGCGCCGGAACGTGGAGCAGGGACCCGCTTGCGGGATGCGACCGTGCAGGCGCGTGAAAGGACCGCGCATCCGGCGCTCCATTGTCCCGCTCCGGGGTCGCATCCAAGCAGAAAACGCTTGGAACCTGCTCAGCCCTGCGCGGGACGCTTTGTCGCGAGGCTTGCCAATACGGCGAGTATTGGCTGCACCTCGCTTCGCGCTATCGACGATTCTGGCTCGCACCGCACGCGCGTTTCATTATGTTAGGCGCTCTAAGGGATGAAGGATGAGGGCTCGCGGATGAGGGACAGGTCCCGGCAGGAAGCGCAACCTGGCTTCGTGCTGCATAGCTACCCGTACCGCGAGACCAGCCTGCTGGTGGAGGCCTTCACCCGCGACCACGGCCGGGTGGCGCTGATGGCGCGCGGCGCGCGGCGGCCGAAGTCCGCCCTGCGCGGCATCCTGCTCTCGTTCCAGCCGCTGCTCGTATCATGGAGCGGCCGCAGCGAGCTGCGCACGCTGACGCGGGCCGAGTGGCGGGGACCCTACAGCCCGCTCCGGGGACGGGCACTGATCTGCGGTTTCTACCTGAACGAGCTGCTCCTGAAGCTGCTGCCGCGCGATGACCCGCACGAGCAATTGTTCGCGGTCTACGAGGAAACGCTCTCCGCGCTCGACGCGAGCGACGAGCAGTCGCCGGTGCTGCGGCGCTTCGAGATGTGCCTGTTGCGCGAGCTCGGTTACGCGGTAATCCTCGACCGCGACGTCGAGCGCGGCGATCCGGTGGCTCGAGAGCGCAGCTACGTCTACGTCGTGGAGCGCGGCCCAGTGAGCGCGGCTGGGGCGCCGCGAAACGGGGTAGAATTATCCGGCCAGACGCTGATCGACATGCAGTCCGGCGTTTTCTCCAGCGCGGCGACGCAGCAGCAGAGCAAACTGCTGATGCGAACACTGATCAACCACTGTCTCGGCAACCAGGTCCTGCATACACGGCAGCTGCTGCGCGACCTGCAGGAGCTGTGAACCGATCTCGTTCATGATGCTGCTGGGCGTCAATATCGATCACGTTGCCACTCTGAGGCAGGCGCGCGGCACGGAGTATCCCAGCCCGCTGGAAGCAGCGCTCGCGGCCGAGGATGCGGGGGCCGATTACATCACACTGCACCTGCGCGAGGACCGCAGGCACATCCAGGACCGCGACGTCGTGGCCATACGCAAGGCGTTGCGGACGCGGATGAACCTGGAGGCAGCGGTAACCCCGGAAATGATCGGTTTCGCCAGGCGCGTGCGGCCGCACGACGTCTGCCTGGTGCCGGAGCGGCGCGCTGAGCTCACGACCGAAGGCGGACTCGACGTGGCGGGCGCATTGAAGCGCGTGGGGCACGCGTGCCGCGATTTGGGCGCGGCAGGCATCCGGGTCTCACTTTTCATCGATGCTGACCGCAAGCAGATCGACGCTGCAGTGAGAGCCGGCGCGCCAGTGGTCGAGCTGCACACCGGAGGCTATGCCGAGGCCCGTGGTCCGAGCGGGCAACGAAAAGAGCTCGACAGAATCCGTGCCGCGGCGGAGTACGCTGCCGGCAAGGGCCTGCATGTCAACGCAGGACATGGTCTCAATTATGGCAACGTCGGTCCGGTCGCGGCGATCAGCCAGATCGGCGAGCTCAACATCGGCCACGCCATCGTCGCCAGAGCGGTATTCGTGGGCATGGCACAGGCCGTGCGCGAGATGAAGATGCTGCTCATCACCGCGCGATGATCTACGGTATTGGCATCGATGTCTTGGAGCCGCAGCGCGTCGCGCGGTTGAGGGAGAAATACGGCGAGCGCTTCGCCCGGCGCGTGCTGACGCCGCTGGAATGGCCGGGCTACCTTCGAACTGCCCGGCCGGTGCTGTTCCTGGCCAACCGTTTCGCAGCGAAGGAGGCTTTCTCCAAGGCGATGGGGACCGGGTTCCGCTACCCGGTGACTCTGCAGTGCATCAGCGTCGTCCAGGAGCGCTCGGGCAAGCCCGGTTTTGCGTTTCACCCGAACCTGGAGCGGCTCGTCAGCAGCCGCGGTATCGTCAGGCATCATCTCACGATCAGCGACGAGCAGAGCCTTGCCTGTGCGTGCGTGGTGTTGGAGGCGGAATGACGGCGAAGTCCATCCCGCTTGGCCCCGTCATGCTCGACATCGAGGGTACCCACCTCACGGAGGCGGACCGCAAGCGGCTCAGCCATCCCTTGGCGGGAGGGGTAACACTTTTTTCGCGCAACTACGCCAGCCCCGAACAGTTGGGCGGGCTGACTTCGGAGATCCACTCCTTGCGCAACCCGCCGCTCGTAATCGCGGTTGACCACGAGGGCGGACGAATTCAGCGCTTTCGCGACGGGTTCACGGCGCTCCCTGCCATGCGCGAGCTGGGGTGGGCCTGGGACCGGGGTCAGCAGCACGCGCGGCAGCTGGCCCAGGAGCTGGGCTTCGTGCTTGCGGCCGAGCTGCTCGCGCACGGCGTGGACTTGAGCCTGGCGCCGGTGCTGGACATCGATCGGGGCGCTAGCAGCGTGATCGGCGATCGAGCCTTCCATTCCGACCCGCGCGCGGTCGGAGAGCTCGCGCGCGCGCTGCTCCAGGGATTCAAGCAGGCGGGCATGAACGGAGTCGGCAAGCATTTTCCCGGGCACGGGCAGGTCAGCGCCGATTCCCATCACGAGGTGCCGGTTGACGAGCGGACCTATGAGGAGATCGAGGCCGTCGACCTCGAGCCGTTCCGGCGCCTGATCGAGGCGGGGCTCGGCGGCATCATGCCGGCTCACGTGATCTATCCCAGGGTGGATGACCGGCCGGCGGGGTTCTCGACGGTGTGGCTCAAGCAGGTATTGCGCGGCAGGCTCGGATTCGCCGGCGTGATCTTCAGCGACGATCTCAGCATGGAAGGGGCCAGCGTGGTGGGCGGGATGGCGGAACGCGCGCGAGCCGCGCTCGGCGCCGGCTGCGACATGGTGCTGTTATGCAACAGCCCCCAGGCGGTGGACGATTTGCTCGACAACCTGAGCTATGCGATGCCGGCGGTGAGCCTGGCGCGGCTCGCGCGCATGCACGGCAGGCCGCTGCCGGGGGGCATGGTCAGGCTGCGCGAAGATGTTCGCTATGCCCGAGCGTTGCACGCGATTGCGGGCATCGGCAAGCGGGACGGCGAGCTGCCTCTTGCGTGATGGCTCCCCACGCGCACTCGCATCCGCAGGATCGCCACCGGCCGCGGTTTCTGCTGCCACTCGCGCTCACCGCGGCATATGCGGCGGTGGAATTCGCCGGCGGGCTATGGTCGGGCTCGCTCGCGCTGCTGGGCGATGCCGGGCACATGGTTTCCGACGCGGTGGCGCTTGGGGTGGCGGCCATCGCCGCGTCTCTCGCGCGGCGCCCGCCGGGGCGGGGGCATTCCTACGGCTGGCAGCGGGCGGAAGTCATCGGCGCGTTGCTGAACAGCGTGCTGATGCTCGCCATCGTCGTGATGCTGGTGGTGGAGGCCGTCACCCGCCTGCTCAGCCCGCGCGAGGTCGCGGCGGACGCCATCATCGCGATTGCGCTCGTCGGCATGGCGGTCAACGGGATCTGCATCGTGCTGCTCGGCCGCGGGGAGCCCGATCTCGGCGCGCGCGCAGCGCTGCTGCATGTCGTGGCCGATCTAGCCAGCTCGTTTGCGGTGGTATTGTCCGGGGTGGTCATCTACTTCACCGGCTGGTTTCCCATCGACTCGATCCTCTCGCTCGTGATCGCGGCGCTGATCCTGGTGAGCACGCAGAGAGTGCTGCGCGATGCGCTGCATGTGTTGATGGAAGGCGTCCCGCCGGCGATCGAGCTCGCGGCAATTGGACAGGCGCTGGCGACGGTTCCGGGCGTGGCCAAGGTGCACGACCTGCACGTGTGGAGCATTGCACCGGGCAGCGTGGCGCTGTCGGCGCATCTCGAGATCGCGGACTTGCAGCGCTGGCCGGGGATCCTTACGGAGGCGTCCGCGATGTTGCAGGCGCGTTACGGCATCGGCCACGTCACGCTGCAGCCGGAAATCCCGAACTGGCGCGGATCCTCGGTGGTCCGGCTGTGGCGAGGAAATTCCGGACCGCGGTCCGGTATTTCCTAATCGGAGGCAATTTCCCCGATCAAAACTCCGGAAATGTCTCGTTGATAGCAGCCGGATTGCGAGAGCAGCCGGCTGCTATGCGCGGTCGATGTATTCGCCGGTATCGGTGTTGACGTTGATGCGCTCGCCCTCTGTGACGAACTGGGGAACCATCACGGTGATTCCGGTGTCGGTCCGGGCGGGTTTGAAGGAGCCGGTGGCGGTCGCGCCCTTGAGATTGGGTTCGGTTTCCCCGACGGTGAGCGTCACGGTCGGCGGCAGTTGCACGCCGATCGGGCGGTCGTTGTGAAAATTGACCTGAACGTCGATGTTGGGGATGAGGTAGCCGGACTGCCCCTCAAGAAGCTCGCCCGGAAGGGTGAGCTGCTCGAACGTTTCCTGGTCCATGAAGACGTAGTTGGCGCCGTCGCTGTAGAGGTACTGCATCGCGCGCTGCTCGACGTAGGCACGCTCGATCTTGTCCTCGGTGCGGATGCGCTCGTTGCGCTTGGTGCCGGACTCGACGTCCTTCATCTCCACCTGCATGAAGGCGCCGCCGCGGCCGCCGACGTGGACATGATAGGACTTGAGCACGCGCCACACGCGCTTGTCCCATTCGATCAGGTTGCCGGCGCGAATTTCCGTTGCCAGGACTTTAGCCATTTCCCCACGCTGTCCGAAAAAAGGGCGTAATTCTATCACTGTGGCCGCTATAATACGCACAGCAAGCACCTCACCTCGGAAACGTTCCGGAGCGTGTTTGAAGCCATCCGCAGGCATTTTGCCCGTCACCGCCACAGGCAGACCCGAAAGCCGCGGGCGACGACCGCTCGCAGCACCCCCAGGACCCGCCGTGTTCGACTCCGCGGCAGCCGTCGCCAGTCTGCCGCACCTGCCGGGCGTCTATCGTATGCTGAATGGCGCGGGCGAAGTGCTGTATGTCGGGAAGGCCCTCGACCTGAAGAAGCGAGTCGCCTCGTACTTCCAAGCAGCCGGCGGCGGCTCACCCCGCATCCGGCTCATGCTCGGCCAGGTGGCCGCTTTGGAGACGACGGTCACGCGTTCCGAGGCCGAGGCGCTGCTCCTCGAAAGCAACTTAATAAAAGGATTAACTCCACGCTATAACATTCTGTTTCGTGACGATAAGTCGTACCCATACCTGGTGCTCAGTGACCATCGTTTCCCGCGCCTGGGATTCCATCGCGGCAGCCTCGACAAGCGACACCGCTATTTCGGGCCGTTCCCCAACGCGGGCGCGGTGCGCGAGAGCATCCAGCTCCTGCAGAAAGCCTTCCGCATCCGGACCTGCGAGGACTCCGTGTTCAGCAACCGCTCCCGACCGTGCCTGTTGCACCAGATCCGGCGCTGCACCGCGCCGTGCGTGGGGCGCATCGGCGAGGGCGCCTACGCTGAGGACGTCGCCGCCGCTGCGCAGTTCCTGTCGGGGAAAGAAGACGAGGTCATCGAACGGGTGGCCGCGCGCATGAATGCCGCGTCCGATCGCAGGCGTTACGAGGAAGCGGCCGCGTTTCGCGACCAGATCGCGGCACTGCGCAAGGTGCGGGAAAAGCAGTTCGTGAGCGGGGGAGGCGAGGATGCCGATGTGATCGCCTACGGGCGCGCTGCGGGCATCGTCTGCGTCAACTTGGCGATGATCCGCGGCGGCCGGCATCTCGGCGACAAGAATTTCTATCCACGCAATGCCGATGACTGCAATGCGGAGCAGGTGCTGGAGGCTTTCGTGTTGCAGCATTATCTGCAGCACGGCGTGCCGCCGCAGATAGTGGTCGGGGCGAAACTGGAGGTCCGGCCTCTGGAGCAGCTGCTGGTGGAGCGCGCGGGTCACAAGGTGCACATCACTGTCAATCCGGGGGGCGCGCGCAAGGCGTGGCTGGAAATGGCCGTGCGGAACGCCGAACTCGGTGCGGGGCAGGCGCTGGGGTCGCTCGCAACCCAGGAAGCGCGGCTTACAGCGTTGCAGCAGGTGCTCGAGCTGCCGGACTCCGCGCAGCGCATCGAATGCTTCGACGTGAGCCATACCATGGGGGAGGCCGCTGTCGCCTCGTGCGTGGTGTACGACAGGTCGGCGTTGCAGAACAGTGAGTACCGGCGTTACAACATTCCGGTCAGAACGGACGATGGATCGCCGTCTGACTTCGGCGCGATCGAACCACGGGCCAAATCGGACGGCAAGCCGCCGTTTGACCCCGGCGCGATCGAACCACCGGTCAAAACGGACGGCAAGCCGCCGTTTGACCCCGGCGCGATCGAACGGACGCAGGGCGCCGTTCATCGCGCCGCCATCAC
>Ga0326597_10002349_pt1 | contig 28324 bp, 25 predicted proteins | sample RVTome_12_FD_203789 | JGI IMG/M metagenome (GOLD analysis project Ga0326597, IMG submission 203789) | Soil microbial communities from uranium-contaminated site in the Upper Colorado River Basin, Wyoming, United States - RVT100D185 | ecosystem: Environmental > Terrestrial > Soil > Contaminated >... | reverse complement strand
CCCTGCCGAAGAACGGCCGGTGGATCAGGAACGCCAACAGGAAACCGATCAGGAAACAGCCGATCGTCGAGCCGACGGCAAAATACAGCGAACGGGCCACGGACAGCCAGAAGCGGGTGTCGACGAGCACCTCGTAAAACAGGTCGATGCCGATGAATTCGGCGTCCCACCAGGTGCCGAGATAGGGGCTGTAGGCGTGGAAGGAGAAATAGAGCTGGAGGAACAGGACCGGAAGCAGCAGGCCGACCAGGACCAGCCCCAGCGGTCCCAGCACGGCAAGCTTGTACCGGCCGATCTGCCGCGCTTGGGTGTGGGCGCGGTCGGAGCTGAAGCCGGCGTCAGCACCGGCCGGTCCTGCAGCAACCGCTTCGGCCATCGTCTTGCCCTGTCGCATCGATGAGTGCGGCGGCGCAGGCCGCGCCGCGGCACGGAACTGACTGACCGCGCGGATCCGCGGATCAGGTGGGCTGATCCTTGGTCGGAAACACGGCCTTGTAGCTCGCGAGCTCTTCGGCGAGCTTGGCCTTGCCGATGCGCCGAACAACCCCTTTCCAGGCCTCTTCGGTGCGCTGGATCACCTCGCCTGCCGCGATCTGGCCGACATAGGCCTCCGACAGGTTCTTGGCCAGCGCATCCTGGAACTCGAGATAGCCGGTGAGATAGATCGGCGGACTCGATACCTGCAGGTTCTTCTCGATCGCCTCGAGGCCGGGCTGGGTGTAGGTCGCCGCGACCTTCTCGCTCGTCATGTGTCCCTTGTGCCAGGGATCGTGGAAGGTGTTGACCGGATCGGCCACCATTTCCTCGGAATTCGCGAGCGTGCCCCACCACAGCGCCAGCATCGCGGCGCGCTCCTTGCGCGGGCTGTGGCGGTTGATGAGGATCGCCGCGAGCGGCGAGGAGATCGAGCGGTAGATCTGCTTGCCGGAGAGATTGGAGCCCGGCACCAGCCCGTATTTCCATTTGCCGGCGGTCTTCGATTTCTCCGGATTTTCGGCCAGAGCGATGATGCCGTCCCAGTACTGGCAGGCAAACGCGTTGTCGCCGACGATGCGCGGGATCATCTGCGGCGTGCCCCAGCCCGGTGCCTCGGGGTGCGAGACCTGCTTGATGTCGAGGAAGGTCTTGACCGCGTATTCGCCGGCCGCGGTCGCCAGTGTCGGGTTCATGTCATCATCGAACGGGAAGCCGCCGGCCGAGTAGAAATACATGTACCACCAGGTGACGCCGTTGGCGCGGTTCCGGAGATTGGCCGACCCCCACATCTGGTTTTCGGGCTTGTTGAAGAATTTCATCCACTCGAGATCTTCTTCCCAGGTCTCGGGCCACACCGCCGCATGGCCGAGATGATCCTCGAACGCCGCGCGGTTCTGCTCGACCAGGTCCCAGCGGACAAACTGGGTATGCACATTGCCGTCGGTCGGAACGCCGTAGGTCGACCCCTTGTAGGTCATGAAGTTTGCGAAGTCGCCGACCGCGTCGATCTTGAAGCCGGCCTTTTCCATGTACCCGTCCAGCGGCTCGAGCAGTCCCGCCGAGGCGAGCGAGGGGATCATGTTGGAGTCGACGTGAAAAAAGTCGAATTCCGGCGACTGGGACACGGCTTCGGCCATCGCGCGGGCGGGAATGTCGAAAATCGAGATATCCTGAATGTTGCCGAGCCTGATCCCGGTGAGCTCGGCGAACTTGTCGGTCGAGGGCTGCATCGGCGCCATGTAGTTCGACCAGATCATGCCGGTCACGTCGCCGCCACCGATCTCATTCGCCGCCGCGATGATCGCATCGTCCTCGGCCGCGGCGAGCGCGTGGCCGGGCCGCCATCCTGCGGCGAGCGCGCCGGCGCCGACGCCGGCGAGGGCCGCGCGCTTCAGCAATTGCCGCCTGGTAAATGCATCGAAGCTCTTCTTCATGACTCCCTCCGTGAAATCGTCGCACGCATCGCGCGTGATCGGGCGCATTTCCGCCGGGGTGGCGGCGGCCGGTATTGTTTATGCCAAGCACATTAATTATAAGCCGGGCTCCATCAACCGAAAAGTCGGCGGGGAGCGGGTCGGTGAGCGGTAATTCGAACGTTTCACGACCTTTTCCATGATCATCGAGAACAGCTTCGAGGTTCCGGTCGCGCCCGAGCGAGCCCTGGACGTGCTGACCGACGTGCCGGCCATCGCGCCGTGCATTCCGGGAGTTTCGCTCACCGAAACGCTCGGCGGGAATGCCTACAGGGGTATCGCCACGGTGCGCCTCGGTCCGGTCTCCTTGAGCTTTTCCGGCGAGGCGAGGATCACCCGGATCGACCGCGAGGCGAGAACGGCGCGGGTCGAGGCCGAGGGCGCCGACCGGAAGGGGCGGGGGCGGGCGCGCGCCAGTGTAGAGTTCAATCTGGCGCCGGCGGGTGGCGGAACCCGGGTCGATGTCCGCTCGGATGTGACGCTGTCCGGCCAGATCGCCCAGTACGGCCGGGCAAGCGGGCTGATCAACGAGGTCGCGAACCAGATCATCTCCGATTTCGCCCGCAATCTCGAACAGAAAATCGCCGCGGAAACCCGGCCCGAAACCGGGACCGCGTCCGCCAGTTCCCGGACCGGGGCCGGGGGAGCCAAGCGGGCCAACGAGATTTCCGGCTTCGCCATTTTCTGGCGGGCCATCAAGGCAATGATTGCGCGGCTCTTTTCGCGGGGCGGGACCGCATGAAGGCGGCGCCGTTTTCATACCATGCCCCGTCGAGCGTCGATGAAGCGGTCGGACTGCTGGGCCGGCTCGAGGACGCCAAGATCCTCGCCGGCGGCCAGTCGCTGGTTCCGATGATGAACATGCGCTTCGTCCAGCCGTCCCATCTCATCGATATCAACGGGCTCGATGAGCTCGCCGCAATTTCGCGCGCGGACGGGGCCGTCGGGATCGGTGCCATGACCCGCCAGGCGGCGTTGATGCAATCGGACGTCATTGCTCGCGATCTGCCGGTGATGGCGGACGCGCTCGTCCATGTCGGCCATTTCCAGACCCGCAATCGCGGCACCATCGGTGGCTCGCTGTGCCACCTCGATCCGGCCGCCGAACTCGCCGCCGTGGCGGCGCTCTACGATGCCGAGATCACCGTCGCCGGCGGCGGCGGCACGCGGGTCGTTCCGTTCGCCGAATGGCCGCTTGGCTACATGATGCCAAGTCTCGCGCCGGAAGAGCTCGCAACCGAGATCACGTTCCCGCTGTGGCCGGCCGCGCCGGGCCACGCCTTCGTCGAGTTTTCCCGGCGTCATGGCGATTTCGCCATCGTCGCGGTCGGCTGTCTGATGGTGGTCGACGCGGCGGGAGCCATCTCGCGGGTGGCGATCGCGGTCGCCGGCGCCGATCAGGTCGTGCGCCGGCTGGCAGGCGTGGAAGCGGCCCTCGTCGGCGAGACCGCAGATGCCGGCACTTTCGCCGAGGCGAGCCGGCTCGCCGGCGAGATGAACGCCATGGACGACGCCCATGTCTCGGCCGGCTATCGCCAAAGGCTGGCGCGGGTGCTCACCGAGCGCGCGCTCGGCGAGGCGGCCCGGCGCGCGGGCGCTGGAGCGAGGATATGAGCGAAAAGCACATTATCACGCTCACGGTGAACGGTGTCACCCACACCGCCGAGGCCGAGCCGCGCATGCATCTCGGCGATTTCCTGCGCCTCGAGCTCGCCCTCACCGGCACCCATCTCGGGTGCGAGCACGGTGTCTGCGGCGCCTGCACGGTGCTCGTGGGCGGCGAGGCGGTGCGCTCCTGCCTGATGCTGGCGGTTCAGGCCGACGGCGCCCGGGTCACCACGATCGAGGGAATTGCCGCGGCGGACGGCTCGCTCCATCCGCTTCAGGCCGCGTTCCACGCCCATCACGGGCTTCAGTGCGGCTTCTGCACGCCGGGCATGATCATGTCGCTCGCGGCCTATCTGCGGGACCATCCGGGCGCGGGCGAGGCCGAGCTCAGGGATGCGCTGTCGGGCAATATCTGCCGCTGCACCGGCTATCAGGCGATCATCGAGTCGGGCCTCGCGGCGGCGCGGGCGATGGGCGGGAAGGCGGACTGATGGGTGCGCGCTATTTCGGTGCCTCGGTGCTGCGAGCGGAGGATGAAAGCCTTCTCACCGGACACGGCGCCTATGTGGACGACATCACCCGCCCCGGCATGCTCCATGCCGCGTTCGTGCGCGCCGAGCACGCCCATGCCCTGATCGGCGGCATCGGGACCGGGGCGGCCGAGAAGCTGGCGGGCGTCGCCTGCGTCCTCACCAACGACACGCTGCCCGCGGACCTTCGCGACAAGCGCATGGCGCAGCCCTATCCGGCGCCGATGCTGAAACAGGGCATCTGCGCCCATGTTCTGGCGGCCGGCGAGGTCAACCATGTCGGCCAGACGGTGGCGATGGTCGTCGCGACGAGCCGGCATGTTGCCGAGGACGCGGCGGCGCTGGTCGAAGTCGACTACGAGCCGCTCGACGCCGTCGTCGATTGCCGGACGGCCTACGGGCAAGGCGCCCCGCTGGTCCATCAGGGGGCACCCGACAATGTGGCGGCGACGCTGAGGGCGAATTTCGGCGCCATCGACCAGGCGTTCGCCGAGGCCGCCCATGTGGTCCGCACCAGCGATCATCATCATCGCGGCGGCTGCCACGCGATGGAGACGCGCGGCGCGATCGGCGAGGATGATCCCGCGCGCGGCGAGGCGACGCTGTGGAGCTCGACCCAGTGCCCGTATCTCGTGCGCCGGCTCGTTGCCCGTCATCTGGGCATCCCCGAGTCGAGCTTGCGCGTGATCGCGCCCGATGTCGGCGGCGGCTTCGGCCCCAAGGCCGGGGTCTATCCCGAAGAGGTCATGGTGGTGGTGGCGGCGCGGATGCTGGGCCGGCCGGTCAAGTGGATCGAGGATCGGCGCGAGCACTTCACCGCCACCCAGACCCAGCGCGACCAGTTCTGGGATCTGGAGGCCGCGGTCGCGGCGGACGGCAGGGTGCTGGGCGTGCGCGGCACCATCATCCACGACAACGGGGCGTTTGTCCCCTATGGGCTGCTGCTCCCGTTCACGACCCTCGGGCCGCTGCCGGGGCCCTACGCGATTCCGAACCTCGACGTGACGCTCGAGGCGGTGTTCACCAACACGACGCCGAACTCGCCGGTGCGCGGCGCCGGCCGGCCCAACGCCGCCTACGCGATGGAGCGGGTGATGGCCGCGGTCGCGCGCGAGCTGAAGCTCGATCCGGCCGACGTGCGGCGGCGCAACTTCGTGCCCCGCGACGCCTTTCCCTACGCCACCGGCGCCAGGAACCGCGCCGGTCTGCCGGTCACCTACGACAGCGGCGACTATCACGGCTGCCTCGAAAAGGCGGTGGCGCTCGCCGACTATGAGAGCTTCCCTCGGCGGCAGGCCGAAGCGCGCGAGGAAGGCCGCTTTCTCGGCATCGGCATCTCGGCCTGCGTCGAGGACACCGGGATCGGGCCCTACGAGGGCGCGACGGTGCGGGTCGATGCCTCGGGCAAGGTGATGGTCGAGACCGGGGCCGCCGGCCAGGGCCAGGGCCACAAGACGGTGCTGAAGCAGATCGTCGCCGACGCGCTGGGGGTCGCGTTCGAGGATGTCAGGGTCGAGGCGGGCGATACCGGCCGGTTCGCGCAAGGGGTGGGCGCCATCGGCAGCCGGACCGCGGTCACGGTCGGCTCGTCGGCGCACCGGGCGGCGAGCGAGGTCGCCGCCACGGCCCTGTCGCTCGCCGCGGAAATCCTCGAGCTGCCGGAAGCCGGGCTCGAGCTCGCGGGCGGCGCCGTGCGCGGCAAGGGCGACCACAATGTCTTCATCACCCTCGGCGACCTCGCCCAGCGCCTCGCGCCGATGGCCGGCGGCGCGGTGCCCAAGGGCTTCAACGCCTCGCTCGAGGCCACCGCCTACGCCACCGCCGCCGGCCAGCCCTACGCGAGCGGCACCAACATCGCCGAGGTCGAGGTCGACATCGCCACCGGCGAGGTGAGGGTGCTGCGCTACTCGGTCGCGCATGACTGCGGCAACATGATCAACCCGCTGATCGTCGATGGCCAGATCACGGGCGGCGTCATCCACGGGATCGGCAACGCGCTCTACGAGGAGATGGTCTACGACCCCTCGGGCCAGCCGCTGACCACCAATTACGGCGAATATCTGCTGCCGCTCTCCAGCGAGATGCCGCGGGTCGACATCGTTCACCAGGAAACGCCATCGCCATTGAACCCCCTCGGCATCAAGGGCGCGGGCGAGGGCGGCACCATCCCGGCGACCGCGGCGATCGTCGCCGCGATCGAGAACGCGCTCACGCCGTTCGGCGTGGTGGTGGACCGCTATCCGGTCACGCCGGAGCGGCTGTGCGCGCTGATCGATGCGGGGGCAAGCTGAGGTGGTGTAGCCCGGATGGAGCGGAATCCGGGTCTACCTGTTAATAGCGGATATCAACTCTTCGCCGACTCCTTCACAAAAGCGGTCCCGCTCCGCGCTTAGTCCGTCCCACATTTCGTATGCTCGTGTCTCCTGATCCGCGCGCATAACCGGCTTGTCGAGGTTTTCGAGTTGATCGAACTGGGCGGTCGGCATCAGGCTATTCAAGCGTCCGCTGGCGTAAAGAATCTCAGCAGAAATTCCCTCAGTGACGCGCGCAATGACCCTGATGGCCTCAGTAATTTTGTTGTTGTTCACAATCGCTTGCTTGATCTTTTCGCGACTTTTCGCGCTACCCGCGTGAGCAAGAAACGCATGACTCCATCCCGCCAACTCGTCGGCGTGACTATTGTCCAGCCAGCCTTCGACGGCATCGACCAGCGCAACCGGCAAGCGGTCTTCGCGGCTGCGGTTAGCCGCATTCACGCCCGACAATCTGTCGAAATGCTCATGAACCATGCTTGAGGTAGCCCAGGCATCCGGTCCTTTAGTCGCCCCCCAGAAAGGAACTTTTCCGGCGCGATTCGTACGCCTCACGGCCTCATAGTCATATGGAAGGCCATCAAAGCAAACGTAATTTTCCCGAGTGAAGAGTTTGACATTCCGCCGCACGTCTTTAATTAAGCTCCGCAACGAAATGACATTCCTTCCATTATCAACCAACCTTCGAATGGCAAGGATTTGCGTTGCCACATGTCCATCAATGAGCTTTTCGGCGACCAGAGTGTTGCCAAGACAGCTTTCTGGATTGTCGACGGCCAGTTGTGCCAGCGTCCTGAACGATACGTCATTCCAGACCAAGGCCAATACACTGGTCCAGATTGCGTGATGCTCGTCTGTGTCGAGCCATTCCAGCCATTGCCTTCGTTTCGCGCGATAAGCCTCAAGAGCGCTGTGCCGCTCGGGCGGCACGTCGCATTGTCCTATCGCGTATTGGTAATCTTCTGCGTTCATATCTCCATTATAGCAAGCGTAGCCCGGATGGAGCGGAGCGCAATCCGGGTTCTTGTCCTGCGGCGCGGGCCACTCCCAAATTTCGCTCTGCTCCATCCGGGCTACTTGCTCTTCGTCGTTCCCGCGAAGGCGGGAACCCATTAGGGCGTCTGCGTTGGTTCGCGAGATGACGTCCTCGTTGCGGTCTTGCTTCGTCCGATGGCCCAGGCACCATTGGATTCCCGCCTGCGCGGGAATGACGTGGAAGGCCGTAGCAAAGCCGTAGCCCGGATGGAGCAAAGCGCAATCCGGGTTTTTGTCCTGCGGCGCGGGCCGCCCCCAAATTTCGCTGCGCTCGATCCGGGCCACTTGCTCTTCGTCGTTCCCGCGAAGGCGGGAACCCATTAGGGCGTCTGCGTTGGTTCCCGAGATGAAGTCCTCGTTGCGGTCTTGCTTCGTCCGATGGCCCAGGCACCATTGGATTCCCGCCTGCGCGGGAATGACGTGGAAGGCCGTAGCAAAGCCGTAGCCCGGGTGGAGCGCAGCGGAACCCGGGTTCTTGTCCTGCGGCGCGGGCCGCCCCCAAATTTCGCTGCGCTCCATCCGGGCTACTTGCTCTTCGTCGTTCCCGCGAAGGCGGGAACCCATTAGGGCGTCTGCGTTGGTTCGCGAGATGATGTCCTCGTTGCGGTCTTGCTTCGTCCGATGGCCCCGGCACCATTGGATTCCCGCCTGCGCGGGAATGACGATGGGGCAAGGGTTACCCTTGCCTCGAACCGCCCGTCCGGGCTCAATGCGCCCCGACCAACGACGCCCGGCGCTCTGACCGGGCGGCTCGCAATTTTCGAGGGGAAGCGCCTGATGACCGACTTCAAATCCGAAATCCGCGACGGGATGCGCATCGACTGGGATGTGCCGATCGCGATGAGCGACGGCCTGGTGCTTCGCTCAGACGTCTACCGCCCGGTCGGGGAGGGCCGGTATCCGGTCATCATCTCCTACGGTCCCTACGGCAAGTGGCTCCATTTCGCCGATCTCTACACCGAGCAGTGGCGCAGGATGTGCGCCGAGCACCCCGATGTCCCGTCGGGCTCGACCAACAGGTACCAGAACTGGGAGGTGGTCGACCCGGAGAAGTGGGTTCCGGACGGCTACGCGGTGGTGCGGGTCGACTCGCGCGGCGCCGGCCGCTCGCCGGGCTTCCTCGACATCTGGTCGGCCAAGGAGGCAGAGGACTTCGCCGAATGCATCGAATGGGCCGGGGTCCAGCCGTGGTCGAACGGCAAGGTCGGCCTCAACGGGATTTCCTACTACGCGATGAACCAGTGGCAGGTCGCCGCGCTTCAGCCGAAGCACCTCGCGGCGATCTGCGTCTGGGAGGGGGCGGCGGACTATTACCGCGACCTCAGCCACCATGGCGGCATCCTGTGCAGCTTCGGCGATGCCTGGTTCCCCAAGCAGGTCATCACCGTCCAGCATGGGGTCGGCAAGGAGGGCTACCGGAGCCGGATCAACGGCGACTGGGTCTCGGGGCCCGAGACGCTGCCCAGGGAGGAGCTCGGCGCCAGGCGCAGCGACTTCTATCAGGACTGTCTCGCCAACCCGCTCGCGACCGACGACTACTGGACGAGCCGGATGCCGGACTGGTCGAAGGTCAAGGCGCCGCTGCTGTCGTCAGCCAACTGGGGCGGACAGGGGCTGCATCCGCGCGGCAATTTCGAGGGCTTCGTGCGCGCAGGCTCGAAGGAGAAGTGGCTCGAGGTCCACGGCATCGAGCACTGGACCGAGTTCTACACCGACTACGGCATCGAGATTCAGAAGAAGTTCTTCGGCCACTTCCTCAAGGGCGAGGATACCGGCTGGATGGACCAGCCGAAGGTGTCGCTGCTGATCCGCTCGCCGGGCGAGAGGTTCGCGCCGCGGGCGGAGAACGAATGGCCGCTCGCGCGCACCGAGTGGACCAGGTGGTACCTGCATGGCCGCACCCATTCGCTGCTCGACCGGCCGGCCGGCAATCTGTTCGAGGTGACCTATGGCGGGTTTTCCGAAGGCGTGACGTTCATGAGCCCGCCCATGGGCGAGGAGACCGAGATCACCGGCCCGATCGCGGCCAAGCTGTTCGTCTCGTCGGCGAGCGCCGACGCCGACCTGTTCGTGGTGCTGCGCGTGTTCGCGCCGGACTTCAGGGAGGTGACCTTCATGGGCGCGCTCGACCCGCACACGCCGATCGCCCAGGGCTGGCTCAGGGCCTCGCACCGCAAGCTCGACACGGAGCTGTCGGAGCCTTACCGGCCCTATCACGCCCACGACGAGATCCAGCCGCTGGTGCCGGGCGAGGTCTACGAGCTCGACATCGAGATCTGGCCGACCTCGATCGTCGTGCCGAGGGGCTACCGGATCGCGCTCAGCGTTCGCGGGCGCGACTATGAGTGGCCGGGCGGCAAGGCCCAGGGGCTTGGCAATCTCGGCGAGGTGTTCACCGGCGTCGGGCCGTTCCGCCACGACGATCCGCGCGACCGGCCGGCCGACGTGTTCGGCGCCGACGTGACGCTCCATGTCGGGCCGCACCACCAGGCCCACGTTCTGCTGCCGATCATTCCGAAGACATGAGGCGCGCAGTGCCGGGTGAAGGGGAGCCGGCGCGCGAGAACCGCACCGCACATTCACCTCACCCCCGCTCGGGCTTCGCCCTTGCGACCTCGCCCAATGGGAGAGGTGAAAGAACAGCACCGCCGCACCACCAGCCACGGCGTCATTCCCGCGAAGGCGGGAATCCATTGAGGCCTGTCAGGCGGCCTCGGAAGCTGCGTCTCGCACGAAGGTGGAGGTGGGCGAGCGGCCGGATAGTCTGGACGAGGACCGGCTGGCCCCTTCGTTTGCGGCCACCGCCACAATGGGTTCCCGCATGCGCGGGAATGACAATGGGGCGAGGGGCGAGGGGCGAGGGGCGAGCCTGGCCGGCGTTCGCCTACTCCGCCGCTTCCTTGCCGGCGTCGGTTTCGGGCTCCCACACCTTCCGGTGCGCCTCGTGCCTGGCCTTGTCCCACATGTGCTGGGTGCCCTCGCCCATGAACACGCAGAACACCTCGCAGCCGTCCGGGTACTCGTAAGGCCCGTGCAGCTCGTCCCAGCCGAACACGTAGTCGCCGGGGCGCAGGTCCTTGCCGGCGACGCACATGCGGCCTTTCAGAACGACGATCGAGTGCCAGCTCTTGTGGCTGTGCGCGGGCTCGACATAGCCCGGCGGGAACTTCACCTTCATGTCGAAGCGCTTCATCACCGGATCGTGGGCGAGAATCTTGATCTTCACGCCCTTGGGCAAAGTGAGAATGTCGTGCTCGGAGCCTTCCTCCCAGTCGACCTCGTGGTCGTGGATGGCCTTGAAAGAGTGATCGAAGTCCCTGGCGGCTGGCTCGCTCATCTGTCCTCCTCGTGTGACGGCGAAACCCGGGAGGGTCGACCCCGCCCGGGCCCTGGTTTCAGCAATGCGGCTGCCTCGCCTCAGGGAAGCAGCGCGCCCTCGTTCGCGCCCTTCCACGCGTTGATATAGTCCTTCACCTCGGCCGTGGTGAAATCATTGGCGCCCGCGATGAACGAGTCGTCGAGGAACTCGCCGGTTTCGATGGTGTTCGGCAGCTCGCCGAGCTTGACGTAGGGCACCTGCACCGCCGCCCAGACGTCGGGCTGCAGCTCGCCGAACAGCAGGGTGCGCCGGAGATTGAGGTCGAAGAAGGAGTTGTTGGCGATTTCCCAGCCGGTGTCCAGGTTCTCCCATTCCTCCGGGACGGCCGCGCGGCACATGGAGGCGACGGCCTTGGGGTCGATCATGCTCGCGAGATTGGCCATGGAATGGCCGCGCAGATAGTGGGTGACGATCTCGCGGATCTCTTCGGCCCGGTCGTCCCATATGGCGAACGAGTTGCCGACATTCTGCGACACCGCCGCCGGGGTGATATTGAGGATCGGCACACCGGCCGCGGCAATGTTGGAGAAGTCCTGCGAGCCGCCCGCGAAGGCCTGAATGTCGCCCTTGGTGAGCGCCGAGGCGAGCAGGGGGCCCTGGTCGCCCACCACGACGGTCTTGACCTGATCGATCGACATGCCGACCGAATCCAGCGTGACGATGGTGGTGATCTGGTCGCGGTCGCTGGCGAGCCCGACGGTCGCGCCGTCGAGGTCCTGAAGGGTCTTGACGGGGCCATCGGCCATCACGATGATGCCTTCCGGCGCCTTCTGCATGACCTCGTAGATCACCGAGCCCTGCTCGCCCGAATTGGCCATCTGGTAGACCTGCGCGGAGTCGAGCATGACGAGCTCGGCGTCGCCGGTCGACAGGAACGCCACGTAGGGCACGGTCGTTTCGGACGCGAGCAGGTTGACGCTGATTCCCGCGTCCTCGTAAATCCCCATCTCGCGCGCGGCATGGGTCGAAAACAGCGTGCAGGTGCCCTCGTTGGCGGTGAGCACGTCGACGACAGTTTCCTGTGCGCTGGATGCCGACGCGAAGCCGAGCGCAAGAGCGCCGGCCGCGGCGCCGGCGAGAACGCTGCTGATGCAGCGGTTCGATCGTTTCATTTGAAGTCTCCCTTTCACAAACGCCCCGCCGGATGCGGCAGACGCGTTTTGTGCATTATAGCGGCGGGACACGGTTCCAACAAATTGCGTGACATCCGTTTTCCGCAATCGGAAGGGGCGAAATCCACCGGCTCAAACGCCGATCCAGGCCGAATTCTGCTCCGCCGATGTCACCATCGCCTCGTAGGCGGCAACGCCCGCCACGACCTCGTCGGGCGTCACCGGGTAGGGCGCGCCGCCCGTCGCGGCAACGGCGAAGGCTTCGAGCGCGAGGCCGACGATGTTGGCCGGGGCGAAGTTGGTGATCTTCTCGACGTTCGCCAGGTCCTTGGTGACGAGCGAGGTCTCGCCGCGCATCATCGCGTAGCCCTTGGAGCCGTAGACCTGCAGGCGCCAGATATCGGCGGTGATGTAGATCGAGCCCAGATAGCCCGAGGCGCCGCCGGCAAAGCGCATCATCATCGCCGAGGTGTCGTCGACCTCGAGATCGATGACGCGGCGGTCGCTGATCGCGGAGATCGACGAGACGGGGCCGGCGATATGGATCATGCCGTCGAGCACATGGACGCCGCGCGCGGCCATGGCGCCGCCCGGGCTTTCGGCTCTGGTCGCGCGCCACACACCCTTGTTGAGACGGTAGGCGCTGGGGCCGGACTGCTCGCCCTCGATGTGCAGCACCTCGCCGACGGCGCCGCTCTTGACGGTGTCGACAAGGGCGATGAACGAGGGCTGGAACCGGCGGCTGAAGCCGGAGCCGAGCGCGAGGCCCGCGGCCTTCATGGCCTCGACGGCCTCGACCGCGTCGGCGCGAGTCAGCGTCACCGGCTTTTCGACGAAGACGTGCTTGCCCACCGCGGCGGCATCGAGGATCTGCCGGTGATGCTGGGAATGCGGAGTGGTCAGGACCACGGCATCGATCGAGGGATCGGCCAGAATGTCCTCATAGCTCGCTTTGGCGGCGATGTTCCTTGCATTCAGATAGTCGGCGTGCTGGCTGGTGTCGCGCGAGGAAGCGGCGACGAAGCCGATCTTGTCGCTCTTGCCATGCACCGAATCGATCGAGTGCTTGCCCCACCAACCGAGGCCGATCATCGCGGCATTGAGCATTTCCCTCTCCCTTGAATTGTGTGCCGAAACATGCCGTCGCGACCATGATTGCGTTCAGCGAACGAGGTGCAGTAGCTCGGGTGTCGGATAGGAGTCCGCGGGCAGTCCATTCTTGATCTGAACGGACTTGATGGCGGCCCTGGTGTTGGCGCCGATGATGCCGTCGATCTTGCCGACGTCATGACCGGCGCGGGCAAGGCGGGTCTGCAGGTCCTTGATCTCGGCGAGGCTCATGACCGGCGGCTGGCCGCGGCCGGTGGCCACCTTGGGCGCGCCGGCGAGGCGTGTGGCGAAATAGGCCGCCGTCAGGGTGTAGACCAGCGACTGGTTCCATTTGAGATAGACGTCGAAATTGGGATAGGCGAGGAACGCCGGCCCGAGCCGGCCCATGGGCAGGACCAGGGCCGCGGGAAACCCGTCCGCCGGCAGGGCGCCGTCGCGGCGCCTCACCCCCCAGGCGGCCCATTGCGAGCGCGGATGGCGGATGTCGAGGTCCGCCTGGTCCCAGGGCAGGTTCGCCGGCACCACCACTTCCTCGAGCCACGGCTCGCCGCGGCGCCAGCCATGGTGGACGAGCAGGGCCGCGGCCGAGGCGATGGCATCGGGCGTCGAGCTGATCAGATTGCGCCGTCCGTCGCCGTCGAAATCGACCGCGTCGCGCGCATAGTCGCTGGGCAGGAACTGAAGCTGACCGAGCTCGCCCGCCCATGCGCCCTTCATGTCCTGGGCGCTGAGGTCACCGCGATCGATCAGCCGCAGCGCATCGAGAAGCTGGGGCCGGAATTTCTCCGGACGCCGGCAGTCATAGGCAAGAGTGGCGAGCGAGGACAGGGTCGGGAAGTCGCCGGTGTTGGCGCCGAAATCGGTCTCGAGCCCCCAGAACGCGGTAATGACGGGGGCGGGCGTGCCGTAGCGCGCCTCGACGTCGGCGAACAGCCTGGCGAATTTCTGGATCCTCTGGCGCCCGCCGTCGAGCCGGTACTGGGCGACCATGCGGCCGGAGAATTCCAGAAAAGACTGCGAGAACACGCCCTGGGCGCGGTCACGCTTGACGACGCTCGGCTGATAGGCGACGCCTGAAAGCCCGGCGCGCACGGCACGCTCGCTGACGCCGGACGCCACCGCCTCGCGCGCGAAGTCATTGAGCCAGCTTGCGAAATCACCGCTGTTGCGGCATCCCTGTGCCGTCGCGCCGCCAGTGGCCGAAAGAGTGGCGAGCACAAGGGTGGAAACGGTTGCGGCGATCAGTCCGGCGGTGCGCGACATATAAGGCCTCCTCAGTCAGTGCCGGCGGACTTGGGTCGCATGGGCGGGCTTGATCGGTCAAGCGAGCCCGGCAATTTTGATCGGGCCGCAGGGGCGGCAATCCGCGGCGCCCGTGCCCACGTGCCCGCCGCCACGCCGGCGGCGCGGTCCGGGTCCGCGAAGCGCCAGCGCCGGATCGAGGGGAATGGGGCGGACTGAGGATGCACGCATTTCTGCCCGACGGCATCGAGCCGTGGCTTGCCGGAGGCCTCATCGCCTTCAGCATCGTCGCCTCGGCGATCTCGGCGACCACCAGCATTGGTGGCGGCTCGATGATGCTGACCATCCTCGCGCTGGTGCTGCCGCAGCCGGCGCTGGTGCCGGTTCACGGCATCCTTCAGCTCGGCTCCAATTTCAGCCGGTTGGTATTCATGCGCCGGCATCTGCCCGACATTTCGTTCCGGGTGTTCGCCGCGGGCGCGGCGATCGGCTCGGTGCTCGGCGGAACTGTCGCGGTCCATGTTCCACAGAAACTGTTCATCGCCGGTCTCGGCGCCTTCATCCTGTGGTCGGTGTGGGGGCGCATGCCGGGATTCTTACAGCGCATCGGCATCGCGATCGGCGGGTTCGCCACCGGGATCATCACCATGTTCATTGGCGCCACGGGACCGTTCGTCGGCGCATTCCTGCGCCCCATGTTCCCCGACCGGCGGCAATTCGTCGCCGCCCATGCCGGCTGCATGTCGATCCAGCACACGTTCAAGCTGGTGGTGTTCGGCGTGCTCGGATTCGCCTATGGCCCCTATCTGCCGCTGCTCGCGGCGATGGTGGCGGCCGGCGCGCTCGGCAGCTATCTCGGGCGCCATGTCCTGATGTGGCTGGGCGATGAGCGTTTCCAGTTGGTCCTGAAGGCCGCGCTGACGCTGGCCGCACTCAGGCTGATCTGGAGTGCGGTTGAGTGAAACCGGACGAGAGCCGGCCGGGCCGAACGGCGGCCGGACTGTCGGCCGCGGCGATCGAACCGGCTCCGGCTGCGGCGCACGCCCGGGCTCCGGCGAGGAACTGGTCCACCGTGCCGCCGATCAGCGCCGCGACGTCGCCGATCGCGCTGATCCTGAAGATGTGCTTGCGCACCAGGTAGTGGACGAAGGTCGAGTGGAGATGCCAGGCCAGCTCCAGGTCTGCCTCGCTCGGCTCGGCGTCACCATCGCCGGGACGGGTCTCATGCGCGACCTCGACGGCGATCAGCCGCATCAGCTGCTCGATCCGGGACACGATGCCCCGGCGCGCGAGGTCCGCGTCCTGGAGGCCGGAATACATGGCGATGCGGATCCAGTCATTGTCGTCCATGACCCGCAGATACTGGCCGTAGAATGTCTTCAGGCGGCACTCCAGCGGCACGTCGCGATCGGCGAGAATGGTGCCCCATTCGCCGTTCCAGCGCGACAGGAAGTTGTGCCGATAGACCTGCTCGATCAGATCGTTCTTGGTGTTGAAATAATGGTAGATCAGCGATTGCGAAACACCGACCCGGCGTGCAAGCTCGCGGGTCTGGGCCTTGAAGCCGCGTTCGGCGAAGAACTTCACGGCGCCGCCGAGGATCATGTCGATCCGGTCGTCCGGGTGCATGCGCACCCGCAGGGCCGGCGTTGTCGGCTGGCGTCGGCGGGAGCGGGCGGCGCGGCGCCGGCGGTCAATCTTGGACATCGGAACACCCCATTGGGAAATTTATAGCACAAACGGTGTGTTTGATGACAGAGGCTTGGACCCGATCCGGCCCTGAAGGGCAAATCCGTGATCTGAATATGCAAGGATAGCCGCGTGCTTACCGGCTGCAACCGTTCACGAGGGAGGGGGACTGATGGCCACGACGCGTAAGGTCATAATTACCTGTGCGGTGACGGGATCAATTCACACGCCAAGCATGTCGCCGTATCTGCCGGTGACACCGGACGAAATTGTCGGCGATGCGCTCAAGGCGGCCGAGGCGGGAGCCTCGATCCTGCATCTGCATGCACGTGATCCGGAAACCGGCAAGCCCGACCAGACGCCCGAAGCCTTCGCCAAGTTTCTCCCGCGGATCAAGCAGGCGACCGATTCGGTGGTCAACATCACCACCGGCGGAAGCCCGTACATGCGGGTCGAGGAGCGGGTGCTGCCGGCCGCGACGTACAAGCCGGAGGTCGCTTCGCTCAATATGGGATCGATCAATTTCGGCCTCTATCATCTGCTCGACCGCTACAAGGAGTTCAAGCACGACTGGGAGCCACAGCATCTCGAAGCGACGCGCGACCTCGTGTTCCGCAACTCGTTCAAGGACATCGAGTACATTCTCGAGACCTGCTACGACAACGGAACGCGGTTCGAGTTCGAGTGCTACGACATCGCGCATCTTTACAATCTCGCCCACTTCGCCGAACGCGGGCTGGTCAAGCCACCGTTCTTCGTTCAGTCGGTGTTCGGCATCCTCGGCGGCATCGGCACCCATCCCGAGGACGTCGCGCACATGAAGCGGACGGCGGACCGGCTGTTCGGCGACACCTACCGGTGGTCGGTGCTGGGCGCGGGGTCGAGCCAGATGCGGATCGCCGCCCAGGCCGCGGCCATGGGCTCCAACATCCGGGTCGGGCTGGAGGACTCGCTGTGGGTGGGACCGGGCAAGCTCGCCCGGTCCAACGCCGATCAGGTGAGGCTCGCGCGCCAGATCCTGGAATCGCTGGGTCTCGAAGTGGCAACACCAGACGAAGCGCGCGAGATGCTCGCGCTCAAGGGCGGCGACCGGGTCGCGTTCTGAGCGCGGGCGTCGCGACCTTGCCAAGCAAAAGGCCCCGGCCTTTCGCCGGGGCCCCCGCCATTGCGCCAGATCGGGGCGAGACACGCCGTCTATTTGAAGTCGGCTTCGTCGAGGTGCATCAGCCTCAGCGCATTGCCGCCGCAGACAAGGTCGCGGTTATGCTGGCTGAGGCCCGGCACCTGGTAGACGTGCTCGACCGGGTCATACTCGCCCATGTCAAAGGGATAGTCGGTTCCGATCAGCACCTGGTCGGGGCCGAACCGCTGGATCAGATACTGGAGCTGGTCGACGGTGAACACCAGGGAGTCCGGATAGAGCTTGGAGACATAGTAGCTCGGCGGCATCGAGATGTTCTCGCGGCAGTCGGGCCGCGCCCCATAGGCGTGGTCCATCCGGCCCGAGTAGGCGCAGGCGAACGCGCCGCCATGGCTCAGCACGAATTTGAGGTTCGGGAACCGTTCGAGGACGCCGCCGAAGACGAGGTAGTGGACCGCGACCGTGGTATCCAGCGGGTTGCCGATGACGTTGGTCAGATAGTGTTCGGCGAGCCGCGGGCTCGCGAACGATGTCGGGTGGATGAAGATCGGGATGTCGTAGTGCTCGCAGCGGGCCCAGACCGGGTCGAGCCGGCGGGCATCCAGCTCTTCGTCACCCATTCTCGCCGCGATCTCGATACCCTTGAAGCCGAGCCCGGTCATGATCCGGTCGAGCTCCCTGACCGCGAGATCGGCATCATGCAGCGGGATCGTCCCGAGGCCGACGAGGCGCTTGGGGTGGCTCTTGATCCGCTCGGCGATCCGGTCATTGACGATCGCCGCGGCTTCCGCGGCGACCGAAGGCTCGACCGGCGGATAGAGCTGCGGCGGATGGGGCGAGACCGCCATCACGTCGACCTTCATCTTGTCCATCTCGGCGAGGCGTTCATCGATGCCGGCGAGCTCGTCCCTGCGGTCGCGGTTCTGGGCCTCGCTGACCTTCCGGGTGTGCTCGTTGATCACCACGCCGGGCCGGGAGTCGGTCTTGGCGTGCCTTGCCACCAGCTCGACGGCCTCCTCGATGCGCATGTGGCCGTGGATGTCGACGGTGACCGCGTCGGAGCGGTCCCAGTGGCCGAGATGCTCGCGCGCGGAGGTCGAGACATAGGGGGTCATCGGTTGTTTCAGTGGTGGCATCGGTTTGTCCTCCAGATCAGGATGCTGTTAGACGCGGGCGGGCGGGGCGGAGTGCCTTGCCGGTTCACGCTGGTTTTATCGCCTCGCCTGATCCGGCAGCTGGCGACGGTCGCGCGCTAGCGCGCGAAGTCCCCGGGGTCCAGCCCGAGCAGGCGCATGGCGTTGAGACCGCAAATTTTCTCGCGTTCCGCCTCGCTCAGGCCCTCGGTCTGGTAGACGTGCTCGACCGGGTCGTATTCGCCCATGTCGTAGGGATAGTCGGTGCCGAGGACGAGATGGTCGGCGCCCCACATCCGGTGCAGATGCTCGAGCTGGGCGGTGCCGAACACCACGGTGTCGAAATAGAACCGCTTGAGATACGTGGTCGGCGGCTCCTTGATGACGGTCGAGCAGTCCGGCCTGGCGCCATGGGCGTGGTCCATGCGGGCCGGGTAGTGCGAGACATAGCCGCCGCCGTGCATGAGCACGATCTTGAGGCCCGGGTGGCGCTCCATCACGCCATCGAAGATCAGGTGGTGGACCGCCACGGTCGTCGACAGCGGGTTGGCGATGATGTTCGAGAAATAGTGATTGGTGAGCCGCTGGCCCTGGGAGAAGGCCATCGGGTGGATAACGACGACGAGGCCGAGCTCGTCGCAGCGCTGCCAGAACGGCTCGAGGCGCGGGGCCGACAGTTCCTCCTCGCCCACATTGGGGCCGATCTCGACCCCTCGGGCGCCGAGCTCCCTGACCGCGCGGTTGAGCTCGGCGATCGCGAGCCCGGTGTCCTGCAGCGGCACGGTGCTGAGGCCGACAAATCGCCTCGGGTGCTTGGCCACCGCCTCGGCGATGGCGTCGTTGATGATGCGGCTGGTCTGGCGGGTGAGGTCGGGATCGGCGCCATAGCGGTATTGCGGCGGCGCCGGCGCGATCACCTGAACGTCGACCAGCATCTCATCCATGATCTCGAGGCGCCGGTCGATGCCGGTCAGTTCCTCTAAGCGGTCCTGATGCTGCTTTGCGTTGACGGCGCGGGTCTCGGCGTTGGCGAAGCGGATGAAATCCTCGCTTTGCATGTCGTAGACCGGATCGGCCAGTTCGTCGGCCGCCACCACATGCATGTGGCAGTGGAGATCGACCGTCACCGTCCCCGGCCGCGGCGAGGGCCCTTCGAGATGAACCCGGCCCGCCGTCGACTGATAGGGGCGGCAGGTGTAGGTGGTATTTGCAGCCATCATCATGATCCTTCGGCGTCGGCGCCGGTTTGAAATCGGTCATGCTCGCTCCGGCGCGTGCCCCAGTCAGCGGGCGCGGCCGGCGTGCCAAGTGGTGGAATCATCCAGTTCTGGCGGGAACCCACCCGTTTGCCGGGCTCCTTTGTTGATTGGCTGCTTGATAAGCGATCGGGTGGACCGCGGCAAGTGCCGGCGGCGTCACGGCGAACGAAAACCGCGGGCGCTCAGCCGGGGAAATCGGGTTGCAGGCGCGGATGGTTGTCGGCGAACGCGGGAAGCGCGTTGCAGGCCTCCTCGATCGCCACGAGCCGCCCGAAGCGCGACGGATCGCCGCCGAAATTCCGCGTGCCATGCAGATGCGGGACAAGGCACAGATCGCTCATCAGCGGCCGGTCGGCGAAGCTGAACCTCGTCGCCGGGCGGCCCGCGAGCAGGCTTTCCATCGCCTCGCAGCCGCGCATCAGCCAGTTGCGGCACCACTGGCTCACCTCATCGTCGCTGTGGCCGAACTCGTTCTTGAGGAAGTTGCGCGCGCGCGGCACCACCAGCGGGTGGCTGTCGGCGGCGGAGATCAGCGAGAACCGTCTGACCAGCTGGCGCTCTTGCGGCGAGGACGGCAGCAGCGGCGGCTCCGGCCGCGTCTCCTCCAGATATTCGAGGATGGCGATCGACTGGGCGAGGCTGAGGTCGTCGATCTCCAGCAGCGGCACCGAGCTTTCCGGATTGCGTGACTTGAAATCGCTCCGGTGCTGGTCGCCCGCGATGAGGTCGACCGTGACAAGCTCGGCCTCGAGCCCCTTCAGGGACAGGGCCACGCGAACCCGCCAGGCCGCGAGCGAGCGATAGAACGTATAGAGCCGCATGGGTGTTCCTTTCCTCCTGGCCGGACTTTCGAAACGGTTCCGGCGCCGTTACAGTTAGCATCGGACCGTATCGGTTTCACGCAACATAAAATCGGATCACAGAACAGGGGGCTCGTTCATGATCAGAGCGGCGTCAATCGGGCTGGGCTGGTGGGGCAAGGTCCTCGCCAACTCGATCAGGGGCAGCGACAAGATCAAGGTTGTCGCGGCAACCACGCGGACATTGTCCAATATCGAGGACTACTGCCGGGAAATCGGCGCGAGGGTGGCGGCGGACTACGATGCGGTCCTGGCCGATCGGGACATCGACGCGGTGATCCTGGCCACGCCCCACTCGACCCATCGTCGGCAGATCGAACAGGCCGCCGCCGCCGGCAAGCACGTGTTCGTCGAAAAGCCGATCGCGCTGACGCCGGCCGAGGCGCGCGCATCGTTCGACGCCGCGGCGGCAGCCGGCATCCAGCTCGCGGTCGGCTTCAACCGCCGGTTCCATCCCAACTACCGGCGTCTCAGGGAGGCGGTGGCCGGCAAGGTCGGCCGGATCGTCCACATCGAGGCGTCGATGAGCGCCTCGGGCGTTTGGAACTACGCGCCCGACAGCTGGCGCTCGACCCGGGAGGAGACGCCGGCCGGCGGCATGACCGGACTTGGCATCCACGTCGTCGACCAGATGATCGATATCGCCGGGCCGATGACATCGGTGGCCGCGCAGGCGGTCAAGCCCCTGGCAATCGGCCCGCTCGACGAGGTCACCTCGGCGATCATGGCGTTCGAAAGCGGACCGACGGCGAGCCTGATGACGTCGATCGCAACCTGTTTCTATTACAATTTCCGGGTGTTCGGCGAGAATGGCTGCGCCGAGATCCGCGAGCGCGACCTCTCCGAGTTCGTGTTCCAGCCGCGCGATGGCGAGGCCGAGCGGCATCACGAGGCCGGGTTCGCGATGGAGCGGGCCGAACTCGAGGCGTTCGCCGAGGCCGTCGAGGGCGGCGCGCCGTATCCGGTGACCGCCGACCAGGCGGTTCAGGGGGTTGCGGTTCTCGACGCCATCGTCCGCTCGGCGGCCGAGAACAGGATCATCTCGCTCTAGTGGAGCGAATTTGACATTTGAGTCCCGGTTGCTGGCAAGCTCGTGCGCAAATGTCAAATTCAAAAGCTCCACCAGATTCAATAACATGCTAGTGGTCCTGATGATTGCGACATTTGCCACGGCGGGTGCGGCGAAGAAAGGCAAATGTCGCAATCGGACCACTGGCCCGGATGGCGAAAGTCCGGGCAGGTGCCGGCGGGACGGGCCGGCCGGGCTCAGTGAAGCAGCAGGGAATGGTCGACCCAGCGAAATTCCGCCGGGCCGGTCAGGCTTGCCGAGGCCACGGTGACGCGGTGCAGCCGGCCGTCGAGTTCGCGTTCCCAGAAATTCAGAAACCGGGTCAAGGTCGGGAACTCCGGCGCCAGATCATAGTGCTGCCAGATGAACTGCTGCAGCAGCGAGGGATGGTCGGGTCGCCAGTAATCGATCTCGGCCGTTGTCAGCCGGTAGCCCGCGAGACGACGTTCGAGCCTGGTCATGGTTCACCTCCAGATCGCTATCGGAGACTCGAAAGGTTAACCCAGGTGTCCGGAATATTCAATTGAACCAGTTATTTGTCAGCCGCCTGGGGCGAGTGCTGCCAGACACCGGCGGTGGCCGTCGCGGTGCCGGACATGGCGCCGGAATCAACCGGGGTCCGACTTGGTCCAGGTCCGAAGGGCATGTAGTATGGGGCCACGCCAGACCCCGTGAAACGGGACGGCGGGACTTCGCCACAGGGAGGAACGCGGATGACCCGAACCAGTCTTCTTGCCATGTCGGCGGTTGCCGGGGTGCTTGCGTGCACCACCACCCAGGCGATCGCCGAGGATGTGATCACGCTCGGTGCGGCGGTCTCGCTCACCGGCAAGTACACCACCGAAGGCGAGCATACCCGGCGCGGCTATGATCTCGCGGTCGACATGATCAACAAGGCCGGCGGCATCAATGTGGGCGACAAGACCTACCAGATCGAGGTCAAGTACTACGATGACGAATCGACCGCGGCGCGCGGCGCCGAACTTGCCGAACGGCTGATCCTTCAGGACGGCGTCGAGTTCATGCTTGGCCCGTACAGCTCGGGCATGACCAAGGCGATCGCGCCGGTGACCGAGCAGCATCAAGTGCCGATGGTCGAGGGCAATGGCGCCTCGCGCTCGCTGTTCACCAACGGATGGCGCTACATCTTCGCCACGCTGACGACCTCGGAGCAGTATCTGGCGAGTGCGATCTCGCTCGCGGCCGAAACCGCCGAGAGCAAGCTCGGCAAGCAGCCGGGCGAGGTCACGGTCGCGCTCGCGTTCGAGAACGATCCGTTCAGTCAGGACGTTCGCGCCGGCGTCATCGACGATGTGCACAAGCACGGCATGCAGATCGTGATCGACGACCAGCTGCCGCGCGAGCTCAACGACATGGCTCCGATTCTGACCAAGGTGAAGGCTCTCAGGCCGGATATTCTGATCGTGTCGGGCCATGCCAAGGGCGCCGCGACCGTCATCCGCCAGGTCGACGAGATGCGGGTCCAAGTGCCGATCCTGGCGATCACCCATTGCGATTCGGCCGACATCATCAACAAGTTCGGCGGTGCCGCCGAATACACGCTGTGCGCCACCCAGTGGGCGCCGACCATGAGCTACTCCGATGATCTGTTCGGCTCGGCCGGCGATTTCGCCAGGCTCTACGAGGAGACCTACGGTCTCGTGCCGCCCTACCAGGCGGCCGAATCGGCGGCCGCGGTGATGGTGTTCGCCGATGCGTTCGAGCGCGCCGGCACGCTGGACAAGGAGACGGTTCGCGACGCGATCGCCGAGACCGACATCCAGACGTTCTTCGGCGGCATCAAGTTCGACGAGACCGGCAAGAACATCGCCAAGCCGATGGCGCTGTATCAGGTGCTGGACGGCGCGTTCAAGATCGTCGCGCCGACCGCATTCGCCGAAACCGCGGCGGTGATTCCGCGCCCGGCGATCAACTGACGTCCGGTTCGACAGCGGGGCCGGCGCTTGCATCGCGGCGCCGGCCCCCGCTCGCCCGAGTGATCCGGTGACACTCCATCCGGCGCCGCGCCGAGGCTGATGCTCGACAATCTCAACATTCTGATAGCCGCCCCGCCGATCACCGTCGACCTGGTGGTCAACGGAATCCTGATCGGCGCCATCTTCGCGCTCGCGGCCTATGGCATGGCGCTGGTGTGGGGGGTGGTCAAGATCATCAATATCTCGCAGGGCGAGTATGTGATCCTTGGCGGCTATGTGACCATCGTTCTGACCGAGAACGGCGTTCACCCGCTGTTCGGGGTTCCGGCGGCGGCGCTGGTGCTGGGCGTGCTCGGCTGGCTGATCTACCGCCTCGTCATCCATCGCATCGTCGACCGCGACATGTTCACCTCGCTGCTTGCCACCTATGGCATCGCCATCCTGCTGCAGCAGCTCATGAACACGGCGTTCGGCGGCGAGGTGAGGATCGCCGATGCCGGACTCGGCACGAGGTTCCTGTTCGGCGGCATCGTCGCCATCGCCGAAATCAAGATCATCGCCTTCGCGCTGGCGGCGGTGCTCGCAGGCGTGCTGATCTGGTTCCTGAAGCGCTCGCGCACCGGCCAGGCGATTCGGGCAACGGCACAAAATCCGCGCGCCGCGCGCGTGGTCGGCATCGATACCGACCGGATCTATGCCGCGACATTCGCCCTCAACACCGCGATTTGCGGTGCGGCGGGCGCGCTCGTCGCGATGGCCTATACCATCCATCCTTACATCGGGCTCGCCTACACCATCCGCTCGTTCATGATCGTGGTCGTGGCCGGACTCGGGAACCTGGCCGGAGTCATCGTCGCCGGCCTCGGGCTCGGGGCGGCTGAAAACGTCGCCGCTTTCGTTCTCGGCACCCAGTACCAGCTCGCGTTCACCTTCTCGCTGCTGGTGGTGGTGCTGGTGGTGCGCAACTGGCGGCTCGCGCGCCGGCGGGAGTATCTGAAGTGAGGGCGGTCAGGATCGCCACCTATCTGGCGCTGCTGGCCGCGGCCGCGGTCGCGCCGATGTTCGTGCCCGAATACCAGACCCAGCTCACCGACCTCTTTTTGTTCATCGTCTTTGCCCTGACCTGGGACCTCGTCGGAGGCCAGATGGGATACAACTCGTTCGGCAACGTGCTGTTCTTCGGCATCGGCATGTATGCCTGCGCGGTGACCCAGGTGGGGCTGGTCTACGACGTCGGCGCCTACAACGCCGCGCGCGGCGGCGGCGCGACGGTGTTCACGTTCGATGTCGGCCAGTATGTCCAGGGCCTCGCGATCGGCCTTCCCGCGGGGGCGATCCTCGCCGCGCTCGCCGCCGTTGTCGTCGGCGGGCTGGTGCTCGGCATGCGCGGACAGTATTTCGCCGTCTGCACCCTGGGGCTCGGCTTTGCCGCGGGCGAGATCGCCAATGGCTGGGAATGGCTCGGCGCCGGATCGGGCATGGTGCCGGCGACACCGCCCAGCGAAATGGCCGATATCAAGCTCTTCTATTACTACCTGTCGCTCGGCCTCGCGGCGGTGACCTTCGTGGTCCTCAGCTGGCTCTACACGACCAGGTTCGCGCTCGCGATCAACGCGATCAGGGACGACGAGGACAAGGCCGAGGCGATGGGCCATCTCACCACCACGATCAAGGTCACGGCATGGACCATCTCGGCCTTCTTTCTCGGGATCGCCGGCGCGATCTACGGCAATGTCAGGGGGTTCATCGATCCGATCGACGTCGCGTTTCCGAGCGCAACCATCGGCGTGTGGATGATCCTGATGGCGATCCTCGGCGGCAAGGGAACCATCATCGGTCCGGTCATCGGCGCGATCATTTTCCAGATCACCAAGGAGCTGTTTTGGATCTACCTGCTCGGCTGGCAGCGGGTCGCGCTCGGTCTGCTGATCGTTCTGATCGTCGTGTTCTTCCCCCAGGGCATCGTGGGCTGGGTGCGCGAGCGGCGCCCGCGAGCCGTCTCCGCGGCGGGGCAGTGATGGCGCTGCTCGAGGCCAGTGGTGTGTGGAAGTCGTACGGCGGCGTTGTCGCCAATCGCGACATTTCCCTGCACGTCAACGATGGCACCATCGCCGGGCTCATCGGCCCCAACGGGTCGGGCAAGACGACCTTCTTCAATTCGGTGGTCGGCAGCCACCCGGTCGACAATGGATCGGTGCGGTTCGACGGACGCGAGATCACCAGGCTCGGCGTGCGCCAGATCGCGCGGCTCGGGCTGCTCCGCACCTTCCAGCAAACACGCGTGTACGGGCAGATGACCTGTGTCCAGAACATGCTGATCTCCATGTCCGAGCGCGGGCGCGGGCTTGGAAACCTGTTCACCAGCCAGCGTTCCGCCGCCGCCGACAGGGCGGGCGAGCTGCTCGAATTCGTCGGCCTTTATCCGAAGCGCGAGCTTCTGGCGGGCGAGCTGTCATTCGGCCAGCAGAAGCTCCTCGAATTTGCCATGGCATTGATGAACGAGCCGAAGATGCTCATGCTCGATGAACCGACTGCCGGCATCAATCCGACCCTCATCAACGGCCTCATCGACCGGCTGAAGCGGGCCAATGCCGACTTCGGGGTGACGCTGTTCGTGATCGAGCACAACATGCGGGTGATCATGAACCTGGCCGAGCGCATCTACTGCCTCGCCCATGGCGAACTGCTGGCGGAGGGAACGCCAGACGAAATCCAGGCGAACCCGCTCGTGGTCGACGCCTATCTGGGGGCCCATTGATGGCGCGCCCGCCGAAATCGCCCGGCGAAGGCGAGGCGGACGGGCGCGGCGCGGCGCGCACGCGCGGTTCCGGCCGGGCACGGCCGGGCGGTGCCAGGGCGGCGGGGAACGGCACGGGCGCGCCGAAGTCGTCGGCCGCCAGGGCGAAATCCGCATCGACGGCGGCCAAGGCGAAAGCGCCGGTCCGGACGAGACGCGCCGCGGCCACGGCCAAGAAGCCGGCGCGCCGGAAGTCTGCGAGCAAGCGGGCGCCAACCGGCGTCGGCGCGGTCGGGACGGTCATCTCGACCGATACCGTCGCCCGGGAAGCGGCGCGCATCGCCCTCGACGCCCCGAGGTCGGTCGAGCTCGACCAGCTCGTCGACGGCCCGGCGATGGTCCGGATCGAGTCCCTGCGGGCGGGCTACGGGCGCATGGAGGTCCTGCACGGCTTCTCGCTCGCGGTCGGCGCCGGCCAGTCGCTGTGCCTCATCGGCCCCAATGGAGCGGGAAAATCGACGGTGCTTCACGCGATCTTCGGATTCGCCGACATCATGGCCGGCTCGATCTCGGTCGATGGCCGCGAGACGACGCGCCTTGCTCCGAGCGAAAAGCTGAAATCGGCCGGAATCGCCTATGTGCTGCAGGACAATTCCGTCTTTCCCGACATGACGGTGGAAGAGAACCTGTGGATGGGCGCCTATCTCAAGCCCCATCCGCGCGAGGCGCGGCTCGCGGCCGACCGGATCTTCTCCAGATATCAGCGCCTCGCCGAGCGGCGCGGCCAGCCGGCGCGGGTGCTCTCGGGCGGTGAGCGCCGGCTTCTGGAAATCTCGCGCGCCCTGGTGATGGAGCCGAAGGTTCTGCTCGTCGACGAGCCGTCGATCGGCCTCGAGCCGCGGTACATCGACCAGGTATTCGAGATCCTCGCCGACCTCAAGCAGGCCGAAGGAAAGACCATCATCATGGTCGAGCAGAATGCCAAGAAGGGCCTCGAATTCGCCGATATCGGCTATGTGCTCGCGGCCGGAGAGCTGGCCAAGGCCGGGACCGGCGCTGCGCTTCTCGCCGACCCGGACGTGGGCCGGCTGTTCCTCGGCGGGTGACGGGTCGGGGCCCCTGCGCCGCGGCCGGGCGCGCGATCAGATCGGCTCGCCGGAATTGATCGTCTGGCGGCAGTCGGCGCCGCGCAGGCGCAACGCCTCGCAGATGCGTCGGGAGGCCAGCACGTCCTCGACCGGTCCGGCAATCAGCCGGAACGACCTCAGCCCATCGGACTGAAGCTGTGTCACCTGGCGTGGCGACAGGCCACCAAGGAGCAGGGGATTGTCGGACAAAAGCTGCGCCCAGTGCTGCTTGAGCTCGACAACGCTGCCAAAGCCACCGAGATCGACGGCGAAGGTGAGGGCAGGTGCGACCTGCGATCGGGCGGAGCCCGCGGTGTCCAAACCAGCCGTCCCGGGCGGCGCGTCCGCCGGGGCCGGGAGCCCGGCGAGGTCCGGCAACAGCGATGCCGGGCGCCCGGCGGGCCGGCCTTGCGGTACCGCTCGCGCGCCGTCGGGCTCGAAGCCCGGCAGCCGGTCCGCCAGCGGCCCGATCGATCCGGTGGCTGGTCCCAGCGCCTCCTCGATGATGTCGATCCGCTCGCGCAAATCGGCGTCGGCCTCGCCCAGCGCGGCGCCCGATCTGCGCAAGTCCGCGATCTCGTTCTCGATCCGCGAGATGCGCACATTGGCGGCCCGGATTTCACCGACCACCCGGTCGAGATCGTCGCGCTCGGCGTAGGGCGCCGGTTCGGTGCTGTCGGGCAGCGTGGTCCAGCCCAGCCAGCCGAGCGAGAGCGTGGCCGCGAGCGCGAGCCCGAGCCACATCCAGGGCACGGGCTGGGAGCGGTTCAGGGGGTGAGCCCCCGGCGGCTTGAGCTCGATAGGCCCTGTCGCCGCACCCAAACGGGCCGCGCGGGCGCGGAATTCGCGGAGATCTGGAAACCGTGTCAACCGGCCCATCGAGACAACCGGCCCATCGAATCAGCGGGTCTGGGTGCGGTCAAGGGTTTCAGACGCGTCACGGCGCGTCAATGCGGCACGATCCGTGCTCAGGGTGATTCAATGAACCGCAGGTGATGGTTGCTGACGGCAGGGTGGAAAGCGATTCTGATAGCGAATCACGTGAAGGGGAGTGATTCGCCATGGTTCGTTCGTTGTGGGATGCGCTTGGAGAAG
>Ga0326597_10002347_pt1 | contig 28352 bp, 25 predicted proteins | sample RVTome_12_FD_203789 | JGI IMG/M metagenome (GOLD analysis project Ga0326597, IMG submission 203789) | Soil microbial communities from uranium-contaminated site in the Upper Colorado River Basin, Wyoming, United States - RVT100D185 | ecosystem: Environmental > Terrestrial > Soil > Contaminated >... | reverse complement strand
GCCGGGATGGAGAAATGCTGCCAGGTGCCGGGCAGGTCGCAGAACTTGACGTCCACGACCTGGATCTTGCGAGCCTCGATGAGCTCGAGCACCCGGGCGATCTCCGCCGTCCGGGGGGGGGGCGGCCGGACCGGGCTCTTGGTCTTTGCGGTAGTGGCCATGCACGCCTCAGTCGAGGAGGGGACGCTTGCGGCATTCCAGACGGGGCTGAGTATAACAAGCCGTTGCTACAGTGTCAACCCAACTGTGCATAATCTGCGCGATCCTGGGGACAAAGATGCATGAAACGATGATGTTATGCGACAAGACTGCCAGTTCTCTGCACAATCAGCAGGCAGAGCGACACAGTAAGGCTGGGAGATCGCCCGCCTCCCACCCGGGCCCGCAGGCGGTGGGGAGGGCGTGAGTGGGACCGAAGTGAGCGGCGGCGCGCGCGCCGGTGGCGGTGCGGGGGCCCCGTCGCGGAAGAGTGGCAAAGGCTGTAAGCTTGAGTGCGGTGGTTTGAGGCACCCATTTCGAGGCCATGTGACGCTGCTGCTCTGCTCTTCGTGCCACTCCCCGCTCGCCGATGGGGCACCCCATTGTCCTCGGTGCGGGCCGGGAAGCTTGGCGCTCATTTCACGGGAAGATCTCCCCGCTCCGGCGAGCGCGGGCCGGGTGGACGCCGCGACGCAGCTCGCGCGGGCCCTGGGCCCGCACTACGATGTCCTCCGGTTGGTGGGTCGGGGCGGGTTCGCCGAAGTGTTCGAGGTGGTCGATACCGATCTGCATCGACGCCTCGCGGTGAAGGTGCTGCGCGGGGACCTTCCGTGGAATCCGGCCACCCTCGCCCGCTTCAAGCAGGAAGCCCGGGCCATCGCCCGGCTCAACCATCCGAACATCCTCCCGATCCACTTCGTCGGTGAGGCCGATGGGCTGGTGTACTACGCCATGCCCTACCTCGAGGGCCGGTCGCTGGCCGATCTGCTGCGGGCGGACGGGCCGTTGTCGGTGCCGCGTGCCCTGGCCATCGCCGTGCCTATCTTCGAGGCACTGGATCACGCCCATCGGCACGGGCTCATTCACCGCGACGTCAAGCCGGACAACATCTTCGTGGAAGCCGCCACGGGGCGACCTCTGCTCCTGGACTTTGGGATCGCGAAGACGCTCGACGGAGCGGGACACACCACCCAGTCCGGCTTCGTCGTCGGCACCCCGATGTACATGAGCCCGGAGCAGGCCCTGGGGCGCCAGGACGTCGATGCCCGCGCGGACGTCTACGGCATGGGGGTGGTGCTCTTTCACATGCTCACCGGCGCCCCGCCATTTGCCGGATCCAGCTCGCAGGAGATCGTCGGACAGCATCTCAGCGAGCCGGTTCCGGTTTCGACGCTCGAGCGCGATCAGATTCCCAACTGGCTCGCCCGGGTGGTAGTTCGCTGCCTGGCCAAGCGGCCGGAGGACCGCTACCCCAGCGCCCAGGCCGTTCTCGATGCCTTGGCCCAGGGCAGTGGCGCCCGATCCCCCCTCCCGGTCGATCACGCAACCACCCCCACGGTCTCCATGCATCCGGCCAAGCCACGCAGGCGAACCGCCCGGTGGATCGGCCTCGCCGGCGCGGTGGCGGCCGGGATCGCGTGGATCCTGGTCGGTCCTCGGCCGACCCTGATCGTGCTCAACCGACTGGTCGAACCGGTCGTGCTCACCTTGGGTGATTCCTCGCGCACGGTCGCTCCGGGGGACAGCGTCGTGGTCCAGGCGCAGGTTGGCCGCCCCCTCGAGGCTCGCTGGGCCATGGTTCGCCCGGCCCTGTCGCCGGACCGGATGTTGGGCCAGGAGGTGGAAGGAACCATGGTCAGCGGCCGCGCATGGGGGGTAGTCCGTCAACTGATCGATGCCCGGACCCGCGGTGGGCTGCGGTTTTCCCCCCAGGTGGTCAACGCTACCGTCCATCCGGTCCGGGTCATCGTGCTCAACCCCGGCGAACGCTTCGACTGCCGGTGCCTCATCGAACCGGGGGACTCCCTCCGGCTCGGGTATTATCCCCTGCTGCCCGCCACGGCGGTGAGGGCGATCGATCCCAGCGGTGGGGAGGCGTGGTTCTCGTCCGTCAGCGGCGCGGTGGATTCAGTGAGCGGGGCCGTCCGGATCGTGGTGGATTCTCTGACACCTCGACCCCAGGTGCCGCCCCAAGTGCCGGCCGATTCAGATACTGTCGCCACGCCGGTGGTCGACTCCGTACCCGAGGTCACGATCGAGGAACCGGCGGCGGATTCGGTCGAGCCCCCTCGCACGGAACGCGATACGACGAACCCCCTCAAGTCCTTCCTCCCCGTTCGATGAGCGGGCCGGCCAGCCCGGCTCTTGGTGGAAAGGAGTGCCCGTGACTCTGGCCGACCCGAATCCCGCCGCCCCGTCCGCGAGGCCGGAAGGCCCCCGCGTCTCCCTCGCGGTCGGGGCTCTCCTGCTGCTCGTCCTCGCGGTTGCCGGAGGAGCGCTCCTGCTTACCCGTCCGCGACTGATCTTCACCAATTCCCTGGTGGCTCCGGTCACCTTGAGTATCGGCCAGGGAGCGCCCCGCACGGTGGCCTCGGGGGCCACGGTCCGGGTGGTCGTGTCACGCGGCAAGACCCTGTTGGCTGAGTGGCGCGTGATCAGGCCTCGATCGGCGGACGATCAGCCCATGGGAGTGGAGGTGCACGGTGCGACGGTCTTCCGCTCACCGCGAGGCACGATGCGGATGCGCGCCAGCAGCCGATCCGGCGACGGCGACTACTTCGCGCCGCTCATCACCAACGCGACGAGTCAGCTCCTCCGGGTGTCGGTGAATGCCGGCCTGACCGGCGCGATGGATTGCGGGTGTGCCGTTCGCCCCGGGGCGACCCGTGCGTTCATCGGGTACTACCACCTTTTCCAGAACAGCACGGTCGAGGTGAGGGCGGGGGAGCTGCGAGCCGCCTTTCAGGATCTCGGACCCCAAGTGACCGTCGCGAACGGAACCGTCGGCCTTCGTTTCGAAGACCAGGACCTGCGACGGCTCTAGAGCCGCGGTCGGCTCGGGGTCTACTCCTCCCGGGCTCGACCGAGCCGAAGGGCGGTTCCCGACGTCACCGAGGAGAAGCCGTACTTCTCGCGAACCCGATCCACTGCGGCCGACAGGTGACGCAGGCGTTGCCGGGCCGGCGGCTCGAAGAGGTCGCCCTCGGCGGCCGCACCCAGATTGGTGGCCGCGATTCCGATGAGGCGCACCCCTCGATTGCGGCGGCGGGCATCGGCGAAGGCCGACCGAAAAAGCATCCGCCCTGCGTGGAGCAGCTCGCCGTCGAGGTCGGTCGCGGCCTCCAATGTCGTCCGCCGGGTGACGGTGCGGAAATCGTCGTGCCGTAGCTTGAGGGTCACGGTTCGGGCCACCAACCCCTCCTCGCGAAGCTGAGCGGCCACGCGCGCCGTCAACAGAGCCAATCTCGTTTCCAGCGCCTCGGGATCCCTGAGGTCACGGGCCAATGTGGTCTCCCGACTCACTGATTTGGGCGGCCGGCCGGTTCGCAGGGTGCTGCCGCCGTGCCCGTGCGCCCGCCGCTTGAGGGCGCTCGCCTCGTGGCCGATGAGGTCCGAGAGGTCCGCTTCCGACAGGGCCTGAACTTGCCACCCGTCGACCAAGCCGAGTTCGGCCCAGCGGGCCGCGGTCTTGGGACCGACTCCCGGTAGGGCCTTCAAGGGCAACCCCGCCAGGAATCCCGCTTCCCAGCCGGCACGAATCTCCATCAGTCCCCGGGGCTTGGCGCGGTCCGAGGCGAGCTTCGCGATCATTCGGTTGGCTCCGATGCCGATGCTGCAATCCAGTCCCGTCGCGTGCCGGACCTGGTCCCGGATCCGCTCGGCCATCGGGAGCAGGGAGACGGGATGGAGCCGCTCGGTCCCGGTGAAATCGAGGTAGGCCTCGTCGAGCGAGGCCATGACCACGATCGGGGAAAAACGCTCCAGCACCTGCTGAACGGTGCGGGACGCGGCGCGATAGTGGCGGAAGGAACCCTGGAAGAACGTGGCCTGAGGACAGTGGCGCACCGCCTGTGCGATCGGCATCCCGGCGTGAACGCCGAAGCGTCGAGCGGCATAGGACGCCGACTGCACCACACCCCGCTGGTCGCGACGCCCCCCGACGATCAGGAGATCCACCGTCCTCAGCTCGGGGTGGCGCTGCCGGCAGACCTCCACGAAGAAGGCATCGAGATCAACATGGAGAATGCGTGTTGGCATCGGGTCCCGGACCCTCCCCACCCATCAGACGAGGTGAATAGCCGTCGCCTTGAAGGAAGCGGTGACGTGGGTACGGTGGTCGAGTCCCATGGCGTCCGCCGACGCCGCCGTGATCGCCGCCACGAGGGGCCGGCCGACGTCGAGGTGCACCAGGGTCACCGGTCCCCGCCGCTCCAGGCGGACCACGCGCCCCGGGAGCTGGTTCCTGGCGGACCCCTCATGGGGCGTGAGGCTCAGGACAATGTCTTCCGGGCGAATCACGGCGTGCTGCGGCCCCTCCCGCTCGGCGACCACGTCGAGGACCAGGCCATCCCCTCGGAAACGGCCGCTGAACGGGCCGCTGGGTGTCCCGGTCTCGGGCGGCTCCACCATGCCCTTGATGATGTTGCCGCTTCCCACGAACCGGGCGACGAAGGCGGAATTGGGAAACCGGAACACCTCGGTCGGCGTGCCCCGCTGGACGATGCGGCCCTCGGCCAGCACGGCGACCAGGTCTCCCAGTCGAAGCGCCTCGTCGAAATCATGGGTCACCTGCAGGGTGGTGATCCCTTCGCGTTCGTGGAGCGCCCGGACCTCCTGGCGGAGGGTCTGCCGGGCGGCGGGATCGACCGCGGCGAAGGGTTCGTCGAGGAGAAGAATCGACGGCCTCGGCGCCAGGGCGCGGGCCAGGGCGACCCGTTGGCGCTCACCCCCGCTCAGCCCTCGAACGCTCCGGTTGAGCAGGGAGCTGATGCCCAGCAGCTCGGCCACCTCGTCCGATCGGGTCCAGCTTCCCCCGGAGGAGTCCGGTCGGTGGGAGCGCGCCAGTCCGTACCCGATGTTCTCCCGCACGCTCAGGTGGGGGAAGAGGTGGTAGTGCTGATATACGAAGCCAATCCGCCGGCGCTCGGGCGGCAGATCGGTCACATCCTTCCCGTCCAGGAAAACGCGTCCCGCCTGAAGGGGGGCGTGGCCTGCGATCGCCTCCAGAAGCGTGGTCTTCCCGCTGCCGGTGGGGCCGATGATGAGCGCGTAGCCTCCGCCCGGGACCTCGAGCGAGATGTCGTGCACCTCGAATCGGCCGGCCCGAAGCCCGAGGCCCTCGAGGCGGATCACTCGGTCTCCATCGGCTGAATCAGGCGGACGGCCAGGAACACCGTCAGCGCAATGGCCAGGAGCACGATCGCCGCGGGCACCGCGGCGGGCAGGCCGAACGCGGTGAACCGATCGTAGATATAGATGCTGGTCACTTTCGGGTTATACGTGAGGATGACGATCGCGCCGAACTCGCTCACGCTCCGGGCCCAGGCCAGTATGGCGCTGGCCAGAATCCCGCGGCCGGCGAGCGGGAGGGTGACCCGCCGGAAGGCCTGCCATCCGGTATCGCCGAGGGTGCGGGCCACCCGCTCGAGCTGCGGGTCCACCACCCGGAACGCCTCCCGGCTGCCGCTCACCAGGATCGGTGCCGACACGAACAACATGGCGGCCACGATGCCGGGCACATGGCTCACGAACTCGAGGCCGGCGGCCGCGAGTGCGCCGCCCACCGCTGACTTCCGGCCCAGAAAAAGGAGCAGCGCGATGCCCGCGACAGGATGGGGGATCACTACCGGCAGGTCGATCAGTCCCTGGACCATGCGCCGACCGGCGAACCGTCGCCGGGCCAGGAGATAGGCGAGCGGGAGCCCGAACAACGCGCCGATCAGCGTGGCCGCCGTGGCGGTGCCCAGGGTCAGCACAATCGACGCGCGAAGCTCCGGCTCTCCCAGCGCTTCCACCAGGCTCATCGGCGAGGCCAGGGCCAGGAGTCGAAGCACCGGCCCGACCACAAAGAGGACCAGTAGGGCCCCGAGCGCGGCCAGCAGCAGCCGGGGCCAAATCGAGCGAGTGGACATGGGCACCTTCCGCAAGGCTCCGGGGCGGGAGAAGACGCGAGGCTGAATTGTAGCTGGTTGGCGCTACTATTCTGCAGATCGTTGTCGGCTTCACCTCGACCACGCGAGGATCCGCCTCCATGCGTATCGGTTTCCTGGGCCTGGGAGCCATCGGCAGGCCGATGGCGTCGCACCTCGCCCGTCGGGCTCCGCTCGCGGTGTGGAACCGCACCCGGGCCAAGGCCGAGGCGTTCGCCGCGAGCCATTCCGCATCGGTAATGGAGACGCCGCGCGCCGTCGCGGAGGTCTCGGAGGTGGTGATCACCTGCCTCCCGACGTCGCGCGACGTGGAAGCGCTGCTGGACGGTCCGGCCGGCCTGCTCGCCGGACTCCGACCGGAGGCGCTGTTGCTCGACTGCACGTCGGGTGATCCCGCCGCCTCCCGCCGGATCGCCGCCCGAGTCACCGAGCGGGGCGGCGCCTTTGCCGACGCGCCGGTCAGCGGGGGGACCAACGGCGCCGAAGCGGGTACGCTCACAATCATGGTGGGTGGGGAACGGAGCGCTTTCGAGCGGGCCCGACCCATTCTCGAGGCGTTCGGCAGCCGGATCGATCACGTGGGGCCGGTCGGTGCCGGGCATGCGCTCAAGGCGGTCAATAACGCCCTGCTCGCGGTCAACATCCTGGCGGTGGGAGAGGGGCTCGCCGTGCTGGTGAAGGCCGGGGTGCCCGCCCGCACCGCCCTCGAGGTCATCAACGCCTCCAGCGGGCAGTCCTTCGTGAGCGAGACTCTGGTACCTGAGCGGATCCTGACCGGCGCCTGGCCCAAGACCTTCCGTCTTGCGTTGCTGGACAAGGATGTGGGCATCGCGTGCGGGCTGGCGCGCGAGATGGCCGTCGAAGCGCCCGTGATCCGCTTGGCGGGAGCCTTGCTCGCGGCCGCTGGCGCTACCCTGGGAGAATCGGCCGACTATCTGGAGCCGATCAGGGGAATCGAGCGGCAGGCGGGAGTCGAGATTCGGGGCTAGGCCGGGCTAGGCCCCACTTGCCGGTGGGGTTCGGTGTATCCACTTTCCGACCACCAACCACGAACCAGGACCGATGAGCGACTGGGGTTCGACCCGAAAAGTGCCCGCGCACGTCACCCTGGCAGAGGGAGTGGTCCTTGAGGGTGACCTCCATCTGCTGATCCGTTCCGCCCATCCGTCCGGCTCGGAGACCCCGCTGGAGATGCTCTCGCGGAGCGAGGCTTTTTTCCCCTTGACCATGTCCGGCGGGAGTGTCGGGTTCGTGCCCAAGGCGCAGGCGGCGCTCATCACCTGCCGGGATCAGGCGGCCCTTCCCGATCCCGATCGGGCGTCGGCGGCCAAGCTCATCAGGCTTGAGGTGGTGTTGCTGGGCGGTCGGGAGGTGCATGGGAGCGCGACGCTCGAGCTGCCGCCTTCCCGCGCCCGGGCCCTGGACTACGTCAACGGCCCCGGCGGCTTTTTCATGCTCTCCTCCGGCGACTTGACGTGGTACATCAATAAGTCGCTGGTTCGCCTGATTCGCCCTCTGGACTGAGAACTCGACCGTGGCCCGACTCGACCGCCTCATCCAACTCATGCAGGAGCAGCGCGCCGACACGCTGCAGCTCGCGCCGGGGTACCCCGCGTCGATCGTGGCTGGCGGGACCAGCCGTTCGGTGACCAAAGACCCGCTCACCGACGCCCAGATCCTGGCGCTGGTGCGCGAAATCGCTGCGCCCGACGCCAACGGTCGCCTGGGGGAAGGGGAGATGGTGGCCTTCGCCTACCGGGCGCCGAGTGGAGCGGTCGAGGTGGAGTACCAGCCCGGGCGCAACGGTTCGCTGGTGGTCTTCCGGGTGCCGGCGGAGGGTCGCGCGCCCGGGGGAGACGTGGGAGGGGCGAGCCGGGGCGAGCTCGCCGAGGCCCGCGGCGAGATGGAGGGGTTGCTGCGGCTCCTGGCCCAGGCCGGCGCCTCCGACCTTCATTTGCGGACCGGGGAGACGCCCCTGCTTCGGCGACACGGCGAGTTGGTTCGAGAAGATCGCCCCCCCCTCGAAGGGCCGCGCTTGGAGGTCTTGCTCAGCAGCATCATGACCAGCCGTGAGGTCGCGGAGTTACGGGATTCCGGCGACACCGACTGGGCCTACGAGATCGCCGGGGTCGCCCGCTTCCGCTGTAACGCGGGTCGTGATCGTTTCGGTCCTTTGGCCGTCTTCCGGGTCATCCCCACGACCGTCGTGTCGGCGGACGAAATGGGACTGAGCCGCGAGGTCCAGAACCTGTGCTATCTGAGCAAGGGCCTCGTGGTGGTGACCGGTCCCACCGGCTCCGGGAAGAGCAGCACGCTCGCCGCCTTGGTCGACCTGATCAACCGGACCCGGACCGACCATATCATTACGATCGAGGATCCGATCGAGTTCGTGCATCAGAGCAGGAAGTGCCTGGTCACCCAGCGGCAGGTCGGCCTCCACACGCGATCCTTCAAGAACGCCCTTCGGGCGGCGCTCCGGGAAGATCCCGATATCATCATGGTGGGAGAGATGCGCGATCTCGAAACGGTGTCGATCGCGATCGAGACAGCGGAGACCGGCCACCTGGTCTTCGGCACGCTCCATACCACCACCGCCTCGTCGACCATCGACCGGATCATCGATCAGTTTCCCCCCGACCGGCAGGCCCAGGTGCGGGTGATGTTGTCGGAGTCGCTTCGAGGAGTGATCGCGCAGACGCTCTGCAAGAAGGTGGGCGGCGGGCGGGTCGCCGCGAGGGAGATCCTGCTCACCATCCCCGCCGTATCCAACCTGATTCGCGAAGGGAAGACCTTCCAGATTCCGTCGATCATGCAAACCCATCGGAAAGCGGGGATGGTCACCCTCAACGACGCGCTGCTGGAGCTGGTCGAGGCCGGCCTGGTGGAGCCCAAGGAAGCCTACCTGAAGTCGGTCGAGAAGACGGGGCTCACCGCCGCCCTCAAGGCCAAACGGCACGATGTGTCCTTCCTCGTCGAGGGATGATGCGGCGCCGGCTCCACCCATCCTGGTGCTGGTCAACCCCCAGGACATCGTCAACATCGCCAGCGCGGTGCGCATCGCCAAGAACTTTGGAATCGAGCGCCTGCGCCTGGTCGATCCGGAAGTGTTCGACCCCTACCGGATCGAGGGCATCGCGCACAACACGGCCGATCTGGTCGACCGCATCGTTATCTGCCCCACCCTGGAGGACGCCCTGGCCGACTGCGTCTTTACCGCGGTGCTCACCCGGCGCGGGCGGGCGGCCAAACGACGGACCCTCCGGCCGGGTCCGGCCGCGCTGGAGCTGGTCCGGGAGGCCCGGGCCGGACCGGTGGCGATCGTGGCCGGCCGGGAGGACCGCGGGCTCACCAACGCGGAACTCGATCTCTGCCAGGTGGTGGTGACCATCGCCACGGACCCGCGGCACCCTTCGCTCAACCTGGCCCAGGCGGTGGCCATCATGGCGTACGAGAGTTGGAACGCTCGGGGAGGAGGCGCCGCCCCGCTCAAACCGCCGAGACGGACGGCCGGACCGGCGACCTCGGCCCAGCTCGAAGCCCTCTTCGCCGATTGGCGGCGCGCACTCTGGGCCGTCGATTTCTTCAAGACCCGTCGCTCCGAGAGTGTCATGCGCTCATTGCGGGAGATCATCTATCGGGCGGAGCCGGATGGGAGGGAGGCCTCGCTGGTCCGGGCCATGGGGATCGAGGTGGTCCGCTATCTCGAGCGCACGGGGGTCCCCCGCGCCGGGGCGGCTCCCCCGGGCGACCCGGCATGAGCCGGGGACGCTCCGGCGCCTACTGGGCGGCGAATCGGTATCCCGATGAGGCGGTCGAGCCCGATCCCGCCGCTCCCCGCGCCGACCTTCCCCCCGCCGCTGCGGGACGGTTTTCGGCCGTTCGCCGCGGGCTGCGGGCGCTCGACGGGGTGGCCGAGAACGTCCGCTATATGGGACTTCCCTGGCGATGGGCGTGGGAGTACGCGGTGGGGAGTCGCAAGCTCTGCTGGCTCCACATCGTCGGGGACGACGTAGCAGCCACATTTACGCTCAGCGACACGGAGGAGGGGCGACTGCGGGCGACCGGTCGCTTGGCCACCGGCCTCGCCCGGGCGATGGAAGAAGGCCAACAGACCGGGCCGGTTAAGTGGTGTTGGATCGAGCTGCGCGACCGGCGAGCGGTCGAGACCTTCCTCCGGTTCGTCCGGCGCAAGGCGGAATGGCTGGCCGAACGGACACCGCCTCGCCGCGCCCCCAGGCCCCGCCCGCTCCGGGGAGACGATGTCCCGGACACCGGGTGAACCAATCGGATGGGGTCGGGTTGTGTCGCGGAATGGGTGGACTATACTTCGGCGCGCGTCGCCGCCCCCTGGGGCGGGACCGCCACCTGATGGACCCCTGCGGGGGCGTCGATCCGTTCCCGCCGGGTTCGGTGACGAGGATGACCTGACCCCGGAACCGCCACTCTCAGTGTGGGATCGATAATGCGTACGTTGGCTTTCGTGCTCGGCGGCGTTGGGGCCGGCGGACTCGCGGCCCTTGTCGCGCTCGGTAGTGCGCCGACCCAGACGCAGCGGTCGACACCGGTCGCCGACTCGGTGGCGGCCCCGGCGATCTCCGACACCGGAGCGCTCCGGGGACCCCGCCAGCCCATTTTCTTCCGCCACGACATCCACGCCGGGCAGTTCAAGATCCAGTGCCAGTACTGCCACTACTCCGTCGCGGTATCCTCCGAACCGGGGATTCCCTCGGTGCAGACCTGCATGGGGTGTCACCTGGTGATCGCCGGAACCGACAGTGGGGCCAAGGCCGAGATCAAGAAGATCCGCCAGGCCTGGAACGATAAGCAGCCGGTTGAATGGGTACGGGTGCACACGCTCGCTCGGCATGCCCATTTTCCCCATCAACGACACATCAAGGCCCTCGGCCCCAACGCCTGCACCACCTGCCACGGCGACGTGGGCCGCATGCCCCAGGTCTTCCAGGTAAACAACATCAACAACATGGGTTTCTGTGTGACGTGCCATGTTGAGCGCAAGGTCACCCGCGACTGCTCGGTGTGTCACTACTGATGAGGCCGGGGGAAACCGCAGACGTGCTCGAACGAGGAATCGGGATGTCCGAAGACCGTGCACCTACGACGATTGACCGCCGGAAATTCCTCACCGTGCTGGGTGTCACCGGCAGTGGCGCGGTGGCCCTCTCCGGGTGCTCCACCGGGCAGGTCGAAAAACTGGTGCCCTACCTGGTGCAATCGGAAGATCAAGTCCCTGGCGTCTCCACCTGGTATGCCGGGACCTGCACCGAGTGCTCGGCCGGCTGCGGGGTCCACGTCCGGACCCGGGAGGGCCGAGCGGTCAAGCTGGAAGGAAACCCGGAGCACCCGGTCAACCGGGGCACGCTGTGCTCCCGGGGACAGGCATCGCTCCAGGGGCTGTACAACCCGGGCCGGATTACCGGGCCGATGGCTCGCGCCGCCGACGGGACCTTCGCGGAGATCACCTGGGACGAGGCGATCGCCCGTTTCGCCGAAAAGGTGGCCGCCGCGGGGCCCCGGCTGGCGGTGCTCTCCGGCGCCGGCCCCGGGACTTTCTCCGATCTGCTGGCGGAATGGACCGGCGCGATCGGCGGCCGGGTGGTTCGATACGAGCCGTTCGACCATGAGCCACTGAGAGAAGCGAACCGGCAGGTCTTCGGCCTCGATCGGCTGCCGCACCACGATTTCGGCAAGGCTCGCTTCATCATGTCGTTCGGGGCGGACTTCCTGGAAACCTGGCTGGCGCCGGTCGCGAACCAGCGGGGCTTCGCCGAGTCGCACGGGTTCGCCGGCGGCGATATGCCCAAGTTCGTCTATGCCTCGCCCCGGATGAACCTCACCGGGCTCAACGCCGACGAGTGGCATGCGCTCCGGCCGGGCACCGAAACCGCCCTAGCCCTCGCGATGGCCAATGTCATCCAGGCCGAGCGCGGTGGGCTCGCCCCGCTCGCGGCGGCGCTCGCGCCGTTCACCCCGGTGATGGCCGCGGAGGAGACGGGACTTTCGGCCGGCACGATTGAGCGGCTGGCGCGGGAATTCGCCGGGGCCCGGCCCAGCCTGGCGGTGGCCGGTGGGGTCGGGTCGCAGTACTCCGGCGCCGTGGAGCTGGCTGCTGCGGTGAACCTCCTCAACTACGTCTCCGGTAACATCGAGGAGACGGTCCGCTTCGGCACCGCGCTGGCCTCCGGCGACGGTTACGGCGCCCTGTCCCGGCTCGGAGCGGCGATGGATGCCGGCGAGGTTGCCGTGCTCCTGGTGCACGATGCCAACCCGGTCTACACCTTGCCCCGGAGCTCCGGCTTCGGCGATCGGCTGGCGAAGGTCGGGTTCAAGGTCTCCACCGCGATGTTCCTCGATGAGACCGCGGCCCTCTGCGACCTCCTGCTTCCCCAGCACCACCCGCTCGAGCGATGGGATGACCTCGCTCCCCGGTCCGGTGTGAGGAGCCTGATGCAGCCGGTCATGGAGCCCGTTTTCGGCACCAGGCCGACGGGCGACGTTCTGCTTCAGGCGGCTCAAAAGGCCGGCGGACCCCTGGCCCGGTTCACTGCACCCTCGTACCAGGCGCACCTGCGAGCCCGGTGGCAGACCCTGGCCGCCCAGCGCGGACAGGAGGACTTCGAGGGGTTCTGGCGGGCGGCGCTGCAGCGGGGCGGGCTATTCGAGGAGGTCGTGGGCGGCCCCGCAGTCGCACTGGCCGCCGGGGCCACCGAGGTCACCTACACCAAGCCGGTCTTCGAGGGCGACGGAGAGTGGGTATTCGCCCCCTATCCCCACTCCTTGCTCCACGACGGCCGAGGCGCCAACAAGCCGTGGCTGCTGGAGAACGCCGATCCCGTGACCAAGATCACCTGGCATTCCTGGGTCGAGGTCAGTCCCGAGACGGCGGCGAAGCTCGATGTCCAGGACGGTGAGATCCTTCGCCTCACCTCACCCCACGGAGCGATTGAGGCGCCGGTGTTCGTCTACCAGGGCCTCCATCCTGATGTCGTCGCGATGCCGCTGGGGTTCGGCCATACCGCCTACGGGGTGTTCGCGAAGGGCCGGGGGGTCAATGCCCTCGATCTGGTCGGGGCCCCCTCGGGTGGGTTTCTTCCCTATGTCTCGACCCGGGTGTCGGTGACCAAGACCGGCGGCTATCGGAAGCTCGCCAGCATCGCGGGGGTCCCCCGTCAGCTGGGGCGTGGCATCGCGGAGACGATCCCACTGGCCGCGGCGCGAAAGGGGCTCACGATCAAGCAGGCCTATCTGGAGGAGGGTCACGGCGAGCACGAGGTCAACCCCGAACGAGAGCTGGAGGCGCTGAAGGGTTGGAGCGCCGAGCAGCAGGAAGCGACCAGGTTCGGCAACTACGCCGGGGACAACCCCCGCTGGGGGATGGCGATCGACCTCGCCAAGTGCACCGGATGCCAAGCCTGCGTCACCGCGTGCTACGCCGAGAACAACATCCCCATCGTGGGCGAAGAGGAGGTGGCCCGCGGCCGGGAGATGACCTGGCTCCGGATCGAGCGCTATTGGGAGGGCGGGGAGGAGCCCGGCGACCCGCTGTCGGCCCGCTTCGTGCCCATGCTCTGTCAGCACTGCTCGAACGCGCCCTGTGAGCCGGTCTGTCCCGTCTATGCCGCCTACCACACGCCGGATGGCCTCAACGGTCAGGTCTACAATCGGTGCGTCGGCACCCGCTACTGCGCCAACAACTGTCCCTACAAGGTGCGGTACTTCAACTGGTATAAGTACAACGAAACGGCGTGGCCCGAGCCTCTCCAGCTGCAGCTCAACCCCGATGTCACGGTGCGGGCGCGGGGCGTGATGGAGAAGTGCACCTTCTGCATCCAGCGCATCCGCGGAGCGCAGAACCAGGCCCGGCTGGAGGATCGCCCGGTGCGGGACGGCGAGTTCACCACCGCCTGTGCCCAGGCCTGCCCATCCCATGCCATCGTGTTCGGCGACGTCAACGACCCCGCTGGTCGGGTGGCCGCCGTCAAAGGGGACCCGCGAGGGTACCGGATCCTGGAGGAGCTCAACACCCGCTCGGCGATCACCTATCTCGCCAAGGTCCTGCACCCGGTGGAGGCGTAACCGATGGCCGCCGTCGCGCACCCACAGCCCGCCGCCCACGACGGGCACCGGATCACCCAGACCCATGCCGAGGTCACCCGGGACATCGTCGCCACGCTGGAACGTCCCAGCAGGGGTTACGTCCTGCTGCTGGCCAGCGCGGTGGGCCTGTTTCTGGTGGGGGCGATCACCTTCGGCTTCCTGGTCAAGGACGGGCTCGGGCATGCGGGGTACAACCCGCCGATCTTCTGGAGCGTGTACATCACCACCTTCGTGTTCTGGATCGGCATCGGCCACGCCGGCACGCTGATCTCGGCCATTCTCTTTCTCTTCCGATCGCCCTGGCGCACCGCCGTCTACCGCTCCACCGAGGCGATGACCGTGTTCGCGGTCATGACGGCCGGGCTGTTTCCCATCATCCACATCGGCCGCCAGTGGGTGTTCTACTGGCTGCTGCCGTATCCCAACCAGCGGTACTTGTGGCCCAACTTCATGTCACCGCTCATCTGGGACGTCTTCGCCATCTCGACCTACCTGACGGTGTCGACCACGTTCCTGGTGTTCGGGCTCATTCCCGACGTGGCGGCGGTGCGCGACAAGGTGTCCGGTTGGCGGAAATCGGTCTACGCCATGGCCGCCGCGGGATGGCGGGGCACCGACAATCAGTGGCGCCACTACTCCCGCGCCTACCTCTACCTCGCGGCTCTGGCCACGCCGCTGGTGCTGTCGGTTCACTCGGTGGTGTCCTGGGACTTCGCCGTGTCGATCGTGCCGGGCTGGCATGGCACCATCTTCGCCCCCTACTTCGTGGCCGGGGCCATCTACTCGGGCATCGGCATGGTGCTCACCCTGATCATTCCGCTCCGGCGGGCGCTCAAGATTGAGCACATGATCTCCGAGTACCACTTCGACAACCTGGCAAAGCTCACGCTCTTGACCGGCTCCATCCTGCTCTACGCGTACGGCATGGAGTACTTCGTCGGCTGGTACAGCGGCAACACGTTCGAGCAAACCACCTTCTTCCGGCGCGCCTTCGGCCCCTATTGGTGGGCGGGCTGGACCATGATCATCTGCAACGCCTTCGTGTCCCAGCTGCTCTGGTTCCGGAAGATCCGGACCAACCTCACGTCGCTCTTCGTCATCTCGATCTTCATCAACATCGGCATGTGGTTCGAGCGCTTTGTGATCATCGTCTCGTCGCTCAGCAACGACTACCTCCCCTGGGCCTGGAGCGGGATCAATCCGACCTGGGCGGACTGGGGTATTCTGGCCGGGTCGTTCGGCTGGTTCGGAATGTGGTTCCTTCTCTTTGCCAAGAACTTCCCGATCGTCGCGATCCAGGAGATCAAGGAAATGATCCCGATGCCGCGGAAGCGGGGAGGGCATCACTGATGGCGTTCCGAAAACAAGCGCGGCGGGTGCCTGGACTGCTGGCCTCGTTCAGTCACGTGGATGCCGCGGCGGACGCGATTCGGGCGTTGCGGGCCCGGGGCCATCGCAACCTGGTGGTGTATACGGCCGCCCCCAACCATGAGATCGAAGAGGCCCTGGATCACCCGGTGAGCCCGGTGCGGTTGGTCACCCTGATCGGCGGTCTGACCGGATGCGCGGCGGGGTTCGGGATGACGATCTGGATGTCGCATGACTGGCCGATTCTGGTCGGTGGGAAGCCGATCGCGGCGATCCCGCCGTACGTCGTGATCGGGTTCGAGCTCACCATCCTCATGGGAGCACTGAGTACGGTCGCGGCGGTGGCGCTGTTCTCGCTGCTGTTCGGGAAACGGGGCGTCGCCTTCGACCCCCGTTTCACCGACGACCAGATCGGGGTCTTCGTGCCGGGCAGCGGCGACCAGATCGAGCCGCTGGAGCAGATGCTCCGCTCGGCGGGGGCCGTGGAGGTGCGCCATGAAGCGGCCTGACCTCCGCCCGGTATTCCTGATGGCGGCCGCCCTGGGCCTGGGCGCCTGCGACGCCTGGTACAACCGGGTGCCGTCGCCCGACCAGCTCTGGTATGTGATTCCCTGGTTCGACCATATGATCCGGGCCCGCTCCGTCCACCCCTATCAGTCGGCCCGCCTGCCACGGCACACCCCGCCGGGAGCGGTGCCGGTGAGCGGGGGTGAGCGCGACTGGTCGGCGGAGTGGATCGGGGGCAAGACCACCACGGCGGATGCCCTGGTGAACCCCTATGCTCCGGGCGCCACCTCGCCGGCCGCTGCCCCGGGTCCGGCGGTGGCGGTGATCCCGGGCCAGGTGGAGGCGGTGGGCGACACCCTCTTCCAGACCTACTGCGCCGTCTGCCACGGGGCGGCCGGCGACGCCAAGGGTCCGGTATCTCCCCGCATCGGCGCGCCCTCGTTGTTGACGGGGCGGTCGAGAGCATACAGCGACGGATACCTCTACAGCATCATTCGCTACGGACGAGGAGTCATGCCTCGCTACGGCGACAAGGTCTATCTCCCCAGCCACCGGTGGGCCATCGTCAGTCATCTGCGCCGGCTGCAGGCCGCCTCGCCTCCGCCACAGGAGCCGGCCGGCGCGGCCCTCCCCATCGCGCCGGGGCCCAGTGCCACCGGATCCACCGGGGAGGTGGCCCAATGACCCAGACTCTTCGTGACCGTCTGGTCCAGCGGTCTCTGGTGGGGCGCTACGATCTGTTTCTCGGAGTCGGCGGCGGTCTCGCCCTGCTCGGGGCAATTCTGTTTCTGCGGGTGCTGGCGGGCGCCGACCCCGATCGGGCCTGGCACCTGTTTCACGTCAACTGGCTCTACTTCACCGGCCTGGCCGGCGGCAGCGTGGCCTTCGCCGCGGTCCAGAAAGTCACCAAGGCCAAGTGGTCCGGTCTGGTGATTCGCTTCGCGGAAGCCTCGGTCGCGTTCCTCCCGGTGTCGCTGATCGCGCTGGTGTTGATTTTCACCAAGGGGTACCCGTCGATCTACGGGCCGATGCAGTCCGTGCTTCACGAGCTGCAGCACTCCAAGGCAGTGTGGCTCTCGCACGGATTCATGTTCGCCCGACTCGGGGTGGGCCTTACGCTGCTCTCGGTGGTCGGGTGGAGGCTGGTACGGGCCGATCTCATCCCGGATCTGATCGCCACTCGGGGCGCGGCCAGCCCGGCCCGGCGTTCGCGCTTTGATCGCTGGACCCGCGGGTTCGACGCGAGCGAGGCCGGCATGGCGGCCCATGAAGCCGGCATCCGGCGTATCGCCCCGGCCTATGTCGTGATCTACGCCTACGTCTTCACCACGGTGGCGTTCGACGGCATCATGGCGCTGCAGCCGCACTGGTTCTCCAATCTGCTCGGCGGCTTCTATTTCATGGGATCATTTCTGGGCGCTCACATGCTGCTCGCGCTCATGATGATCTACGGCGCCAGACACCTTGGCGTGGCCGATCTGGTCTCACCGAAGCAGCGCCACGACCTGGGCAAGCTCTGCTTCGGATTCACCGTCTTCTGGACCTATCTCATGTGGGCCCAGTTCCTGGTCATCTGGTACGGCAATCTGCCGGAGGAAACCGGGTTCGTGTTCGCCCGATTGTGGGGGCACTGGTTGCCGGTCGGCCGCGCGGTCTTCATCGGCATGTTTCTGGTGCCGTTCTTCGGCCTGCTGGGCGTCGCGCCCAAGAAGACCCGGGTGGTCCTCGGCTTCTTCGCTTCGGTGAGCCTGATCGCCCTGTGGCTGGAGCGGTATCTCCTGGTGATGCCGTCGGTCAGCGCGTTGCCAGGGCCGACCTTCGGCGTCCCTGAGCTGGGACCCACCTTGATGTTCGCGGGCCTCTATTTGCTCTGCTATGCTATGTTCGGCCGAACCTTCCCCATGCTCTCGCCCCGGCTGGCCGAGATAACCCTGGAGCAGGAGCGGGGACACGCCGTGTCGGCGGCTGAGTTCGGCCACGAGGAAAAACCCCGAGACTACGTGCCGCCGGAGCTGCTCGAGCGTCGAACCCATCCACGGACCTAGGCACCAGGGCGTTCTCCCGCCGGAGAACTACTTGCTCCGCATCTGGGCGTTCAGGCGCCGGATCATGGCACGAAGACTGTCGGAGGGTAGGGCACCGGTGATGGCGAGCATCCGGTCTCCCAGTTGCATGGCCATGGTGTGATCGGTTGAATCGAACGTGAAGCTGCCGGAATCGGCGATCCCGGGGAGCCGGGGGTCGGGATCGCTCATCGACCGGTGCGCCAGCAAATTGGAGACGTCGGTCGCGGGTCCTTCGATCGTGCGAATGACCTCGCCCGAGGAGAGTTGTTGGGCGACGACCATCAGCGGGCGCTTGCCCTGTTCGCCGCCCTGCACCTGGACCTGAACAACCGGGAGGCCGTTGATATGGGGAAGCGGCTGTCCCGCCTCCGCCTGGGCGCCGTCCCACGACATCGTCCGCCATACCCCGTCGAAATGAACATCACTCCCCCCGCGCGGGGTGGCGACCGGAGACAACTCGACGGCCGGCGCCGTCTGGAGTACCGCGAGGGCGGTCTCGTGGTCGAACGTGGCCCGGGACGGGTCCGGCCTGGAGGCCTCTCCGGGCGTCGCCGCGGCCGCTAACGGCTCGCGGCCAGGTGCGGTTGGGGGCGGCGGCGCCACCGGGGGGCCATCGACGCTCCGTGAAGGGGAGCGCTCGATCGCTTTGGTGACGGGAGGCGACAGCACGGCTGCCGGCAGGCGTGGCTGCGGGGCCTCGGTGGAGATCATGGGCGGCGGCATGACTCGACCGGCCGCACCGGGGCCCAGCAGGTAACTCGCGCTCCAGCCAAAGGCCACCGCCGCCACGAGGCTCGCCGCCCACAAGACGCCTCGGGTTCTGCGTCGGCGCTCGGATTCCTGGGCCGCGGCACACCGGCGGATAAGTTCGAAGGCGGGAGGGACCTTTCTTGGCGGCCCCAGCCGCGCGAGGAGCGCGGTCGTCCGGTCTCGCAGCGCGGCGATTCCATCGCGGACAGCCCGGCAGGAACCACATTCGGCGAGATGGCTCTCGATCTCGACACACTGCGATCGGCTCAGGCCCTGGTCCAGATAGGCGTGGAGCTCGTCTTCAGGAATGTGCCGCATGGTTCCCCATTTGAGTGTTCTGTCGATCATGGGCCTCGACCAACCGGCGGCGGGCCCGGGCCAAGGTAGTGCCGACAGCACCAACGGCCAGCCCGGTCTGGGCCGCGATCTCCGGATAGCTGAGCCCCGCGTCCCAGAGCAGGAGGATCTCCCGATCGCGTGGTGTCAATGTCCCCAGCGCCGCTTGGACCGCGGTCACCTGCTCGTCGTGCTCGACAAGATCCTCGGCTGAAGGGGAAACCCTCGGCTGAGCAATGGGGTCGCCCTTGAGCAAGGTCAGATGCCGCCGGCGGCGAACGGCGGCACGGGCTTCATCCCGGGCCAGATTCGCCGCCACCGCGAAAAGCCACGCTCTCGGTTTCTCCGGGCGGTGCGCCAGGGCCCGCACGAACACCTCCTGGGCCAGATCTTCCGCCCGCTCGGCGTCCCAGACCTTGCGGTACAGGAACCGCACGATCGCGGTATAGGTGGTGGCGTACAGCTGCTCGAGCTCGTCGGTCACTCGTCCTCCGCTTGGGTCGCACACCCCCCTGCCCACGTCCCGGTTGCCTCCGGGAAGATACCCCCGGACCGTGACTGCTCAGCATGACGGCCAAGTGCCCTAGATTTGCACACTTGGCATCGAGTCTCGCCTCCCTCGACGTCTCTGCTGTTGCCGGGGACCGAACACGCAGCCAGGATGGAGTCCCTTCCCCTTGGGAGGCCACTCGCTGCAGAGGTCCGGCTTGGCGGGACGGCCGTCCTCCCGTGACCGTCCGTGCAAGCTGCAGGCGACGCCGTCCGGCTCGAGGTACCCACAGGTCGAGATCATTTCGGCCTCGATCGAGAACGCTCCTTCCCGGTCGATCTTGCAGAGATAGGGCGACCTCCGGGAGCGCACCAGGGCTTCCAGTTTGCGCTGCCTCTTGGTGCACATGATCTCTATCTGCAGGTCCCGGCAGCAGGCCGACCCCCTGACGTTGTCGGCGGTTCGGCAGGGTGCGGACAGACAGGGATTGGGCTCGCCGCTCCAGCCGGTAGCGCTATCCAGGATCGGAAGTCCGCGGCGGGGTGGGGGAATGGTCCTGACCGCGTTCTTCCGATCGTGGACCAGAACGAAGCGGTCGCCCCCGAGCTGAAGCGGCTGCTCCTGCCTTCGGGGACCGCGCGGAATGGGCCCGGTGAACCGATGGGCACGACACCGGGCGCGGCCATCTCCTACCTCCAGATGCCGACAGGAAACGTGAAGGGCGGCTTCGACATAGAGATCGCCCTCGTGCTCCCACAGTTCTCCGAACGTGATCTGCCCCGTATGCCCGAGGAGCCAGGTCGCTTCATGGTCGAGCGAGGTTGCCCCCTCCTCCAGCGATCCTACCCGGAGCGTCACCCGCAGCCCCTGGCATTGAGAGCCAAGTCGGCCGCAAGGAGGCACTCCCGGGGCCTTCGAGCCTGCGGTGCCGATTCCCATCGTGGCACTAAGGTAAACCCCTGCCGGCACCGGGCGCGTCCCTCTTCCATTTTCGGGGGCCCATGATATTATTGTCGCTTGTGAACCGGTTCACAAAGTCGGAATTTCCCTGTCTTTCGGAGGCTGAGCGGCAATGCGCGTGATTTCCATGGCGGTGGGGCTGGCGATCGTGTTAGCCGGTTGTGGTGGCGAGAAAAAGGCTGAGGAGCAGGCGACAGCATCCCCCGAACAGCAGCCGCCGGCCGCGGCGACCGGGGCCACGCACGATGTAAAGATGGTGCTCGATGGGGGGGCCTACAAGTACGAGCCGGCCGAGCTCACCATCCACGCTGGGGACGTCGTGCGCTTTCACAACACCAGCGGGGGGCCGCACAATGTTTCGTTCTGGACCGACAGCATTCCGGCCGGGGCGCAGGATGCGTTGGTCGGCGGCATGGCGGACCAGATGGGGCCGCTCCAGGGACCGCTGCTCACCGAGGTTGACGCGGTCTACAGCGTCACGTTTGCGGGCACTCCGGCGGGCGAATACAAGTACTTCTGCCTCCCCCATCTGGCGTTGGGGATGAAGGGCAAGATCACCGTTCAGTAACCCCATATCGCCTGAGCTTCCCCCGACCCCGAGGCCGGCCGGTCTCGGGGTCGAGTACATGCTGGACCCACCAGGCCCCGAAGCCGCCCACGACCAAGCCCGCCAGCGCGTCGACGCCATAGTGCATCTGGCAGTAGACCACGCCGATGGTAAGCAGTGTCGTGGGGATCACCAGTGCCATACCCAGGGGGCGGGACCATCGAGCGGCCGTGAGGGTGGCCGCCACGCTCCCGGCGACGTGCGAGCTGGGGAACGCGGCCCCGAAGGAGCTTCCCGACGCCAGGGTGGTGTAGACCAGGCGCGCGGGCCAATTGTCGGTGAACCAGCCGGCCGGACGATGAAACTCATAGTACGGTCCCGCGACCGGAAAGAAGATGAACACGACGTAGCAGGCGACGAAGCTGAGCATCACCGCCAGCACGAAGTGCCGAACCGCCCGGAAGTCGTCCCGCCACACGAGATAGAACGCCGGCACCGCGACGATGAAGTAATAGGAGAAATAGGCGCCGTGGAAAACGGTGGACCAGAAGCGGCTCGGCACCGACTGCCACCAGTCTCTGCTGACCTGGGCACCGAACACCGCCATTTCCCACCGCTGGATCAGTGGGTCGTGGGTGGCAACGCCCCGGCCGTTCAACACGTCGAGCTCGCCGTAGAGGCCGACCAGGAGGAGGAGGGGATAGATCTCCCGCAGGGTGCGCCCGACGGCGCCCAATCCCGGACGAGTGACCAGCACCAGCAGAAGGACAAAGAGGGTCTGCGCCCCGACCAGCCACCACCCGCCCGAGGACCACTGCGTCCGGGCCAGGGCGACGGCGGACACCAGCGACAGGTACCCGAGGAGTAGCAGGTCGACCGGGTAGAGTGGTTTGGCGCGCCCGGCCGGAGGTGAGTCCGGCGCGGGGGCCGCGCCTAGAGCCACCCGGCGCCTCGGTACCATTCATAGGTGTCGGCCAGGCCGGCATCCAGGCTTCGGGTGGCGCGCCACCCGGTGTCGTTCGCCAGCGGGGTCGGGTCGCCGGTCCAGGCCGGCTGGAAGAACTCGTTCGCCTTGTCGGTGGTCAGGATCGTCGCCTTGTTCGCCAGCGTGGCCGACGCTTGGGTTAGGGTGAGAAGGATTCCTCCGACCGACCGTGGCACCCGGACGACCCGGACGTTTCGGCCCATGGCCCGGCCCACCGCGCGCACGAACTGGGCGCTGGTGAAGACTTCGGGATGGCAGGCGTAGTAGGTTTGCCCGACGGCGGCCCCGCTAGTCCCGGCCGCGATCAGGCCGTGCGCCAGGTCGGCCGCGTGGACCGCCGACAGCTCTTGCGTGCCATCGCCGAACACCGGGGCCAGCCCGACCCGTGCCATCCGAAAGACCTTGAGAACCTCCCGGTCCCTGGGCCCGTAGACCATGGGCGGCCGGACGATGCACCAGGGCAGGCGGCTTGCCCTCACCACCTGTTCCGCGGCCAGCTTGCTTCTCCCGTAGCGCGTTACCGGTGAGGCCGGCTCGCTTCCGCGAAGCGGTGCGCCCTGGGTTGAAGGGCCACCCGCCGCCATGGATGAGACCAACACGAAGCGGGGCCGCCCGGCGGCCTCCGACGCGGCGAGAAGGTTTCGGGCTCCCTGGTGGTTGGCCCTGAGAAATTCGGCTTCGCTTCGGGCCGCGATGACACCGGCAACGTGATAGATCACGTCCTGTCCCTCGACCGCTTCATCCAAGGCGCGGGTGTCGTGCAGGTCCCCCAGGACGACTCTCACTTCCATGGAGCCGAGCGACGTCGCCTTCCGGAGGGAGCGAGCCAGGACGGTGACCTCGTCTCCGCGCCGCTGAAGGGCCTCGACCAGGTGGCTGCCGACGAAGCCCGTCGCGCCGGTGACCAATGCCTTCATAGCGGCCGGTCGTAGAGCCGATAGGTCTTATAGACCCGGAAGGTCATCTTCTCGAGCCCGGCGTTCATGGCGGGATTGTCCTCCAGGATCCAGCCGGCCTCTCCCCAGGTGATGCCCCGCTCGCCGCACTGAGTCCAGATCCAGTGGTACAGCATGGCGTCGATGCCTTTGCCGTGATACTCGGGGAGGATGCCCAGCAGCAGGATGCGCGCCCGGCGGATGCGGCCGGTCTTGAGGGTCCAGAGCAGCCTCGGCAGGACCGGGAGCAGTCGTCCCGACCGGTTGCCCTTGAATACCACGTTCAGGTCGGGAAGCACGATCCCGAAACCGATGACCTTGCCGTCCTTCTCGGCGAAGGGGACGATGTCCGGGATGACCACCGGCTTGAATTGCTCCGCGAGGTGATCGATCTCGTGGTCGGTCAGGGGCACGAAACCCCAGTTTCTTTCCCACGCGGCGTTGTACACCTGCTTGATCCGCTCCACGTCCCCCTTGAAGTCCTTCAGGTTGAGCGGGCGAAGCGTGATGCCCTGCCGCTGCCGGATCAGCTCGGTGGCCCGGGCCAGGCGCTCAGGGACCGGGACGTAGCGTTCCTCACTGCCACCCTGGTACACCAGGAGGTCCTTGGCCTTGGCGAACCCGGCTCGCTCGAGCAAGGTGCTGTAGTAGGGGGGATTGTGCGGCATCATCAGGGTCGGCGGGGTATCGAATCCATCGACCAGGAGGCCGCACTCGTCATTGACCGAGAAGGAGACCGGCCCTCGAAGGAGGTCGTGTCCCCGGCCCCGGCACCAGGCCCCGGCCGCCGCGAGAAGCGCGCCGGCGACGCTCTGGTCGTCGACGCACTCGAAGAAGCCGAAGAACCCGACCCCATCACCATGAGTCTCGTTATGCAACCGGTTGCTGATCGCCGCCACCCGGCCGACCACCTCGGCGCCCCGTTCGGCCAGGAACAACTCCGCGTCCGCGTGCTCGAAGAATGGGTTCTTGTTGCGGGAGAGGAGCGACTCCACGTCCCGACGCAACGGCGGGACCCAGAGAGGGTCCCGCGCGTGGAGTCGGTACGGCAGGTCGATGAATCGCTGGCGGTCCCGTCGCTCGCGCGCCGCGCGAACGTGCACGGGTGGTGCGGTCAGATGACCCCCAGGTCCCGGCCGATCCGGCCAAACTGCTCCAGGGCAAAGTCGATCTGCTCGAACGTGTGGGTGGCCATGAGACTGGTGCGCAGCCGGCACTGGGTCAGCGGGACCGCGGGGGGAGCCACTGGGTTGGTGAACACTCCCGCGTCGAACAGGCGACGCCACATCAGGAAGGTCTTCTCCAGCGGGCCGATAAGCACCGGAACGATGGGCGTGTCGGTCCGGCCGATATCGAATCCGAGGCCGCGGAAGCCCTGGTGCAGCCGGCGGGTGTTGGCCCACAGCTGATCGCGGCGCTGCGGCTCCCGTTGGAGCACCTCGAGCGCGGCGAGCACGCCGGCGGTGTTGGCCGGTGGCAGCGATGCGGTGAAGATGAGCGGCCGGCTGTGGTGCCGCAGGTAGTGGATCACGTTGTCCGACCCCGCCACGAACCCACCGATGGATGCCAGCGATTTCGAGAACGTGCCGGCGATGATGTCGACCTCGTCCGTCATCCGGTAATGCGCCGCGGTCCCGTCGCCATTGGGCCCCAGCACGCCGAGGGCATGGGCATCGTCGAGGGCGAGCGCCGCGCCATACTTGCGGGCGACCCGGACCAGGCCCGGCACGTCGGCGATGTTTCCTTCCATAGAGTAGACGCCGTCCACCACGATCATGGCCCCGCGGCCGGTGCCGTTCCGTTCCAGGCGACGCTCCAGATTGGGCAAGTCGCCGTGATTGAAGCGCTCGGTCTCTCCGTAGGAGAGCTTGGCCCCATCGACGATGGAGGCATGGTCCAGCTTGTCGAGGTAGACGGTTTCGCCGCGCCCGACCAGGCCGGAGATGAGACCCAGGTTTGCGGAGTACCCGGTAGAGAACACCAGGCAGGCTTCCTTCCCCAGGAACTCAGCCAGGGCTCCCTCCAACTGCTCGTGCAGGTCGAGGGTGCCGTTGAGGAACCGGCTTCCGGTGCACCCGGAGCCATAGCGGCTCAGCGCCCGTGACGCAGCCTCCAGCACTTTGGGATGGTGGGTCAAGCCGAGGTAGTTGTTCGACCCCAGCATGATCCGCTTCTGCCCGTCGATGACCACCACCGTGTCTTCCGACTCGGAGATCGGCTTGAAGTACGGATAGAGGCCGATGGCCTGCAACTCGCGCGCTTTGGTGAACTGCCGGCATTTCTCAAAGAGCGCGACCTGTTGAAGCTCTTGGGTGTCCACGGCGCCTCGGCACAAGATAGAGAGAAAGCACGCCCCCACATCGCGTTGCGACGGAACGGCTTAAAGTAGCGTCCAGGGCTGGGTGACACAAGTTGCATGGTGGGAAGGGAGGCGCCCGGCCGTCCCCCGCTTCCGGCGCCGGCAAGGGGCGCGCCGTGCCGGCCGATCGGAGGCATTCCCCCGTCACCCGGCCTGGAAGCACTTGTCATGTCGAAGCTTCCGGAAGGCCCCTCGGTCAGAGGAGGCGGAAGGCGAGATAGGCGATGACCCCTGCGACGGGCAGGGTGACCACCCAGGCGAGCAGGACGTCGATCACCGTGCGCCATCTGACGCTCCGGTGGTGGAGTCCGATGCCGATGATCGAGCTGGAGGAGACATGGGTGGTGGAGACCGGGACCCCGAGGCTCGAAGCCGAGGCAACCAGTACCGAGGTCACGAGGTTGGCCGCGAACCCGTCGCTGGGCGTCATCGGTGTGACCTTGTTGGCCAGGGTTCCGGTGACGCGAGCCCCGGCGAGGTAGCTGCCGGCTCCCATGGCGAGGGCCACCAGGAAGTACAGCGAGGTTCCCTGCAAGCCCGCAACGCCCGCCGCCGCCAGCCCGAGGGCGAGCACTTTGGGGGCGTCATTGAGTCCCCGGAACAGGTTGGTGAGGCCCGACGACACCCAATGCAGGGAGTCCATCACGCCGACCCGGGTGAGCACCTGAGGCGGACAGTCTCTTCCGACGACGGCCGAGGTACGGATCTCCTGGATCGCCGCGGCGCCGGAGGCGGTAGCGACCACCAGCTCCTGCCGCTCCAGGCAGACGCAGTAGCGGTCGAATCGACGAAAGCCCACCCGGATGAGGGGAAAAGCCGCTCCCATCAGCGCGAGGGAGATGAGCGGTGAGGTGGCGAGGGGGATGGCGGCCTTCGCGCCGACCGCTCCCCACAGCACTCCGTGCACGCCCCCCGCCGCGATCCCCGCACCGCAGAGGCCGCCGACCAGGGCGTGAGTGGTGGACACCGGCAGCCCGGTGCGGGTGGCGATGAGGAGCCATCCGATGGCGCCCAGCCCGACCGCCGTGAGGAAAGCGTGTCCTTCCGGCGGCGTCACCAGCAGCCCCCTGCCGGAGAAGGTCGCCACCAGCCCCGAGGCGAGCAGGCTCGCCAGCAGGGCGCCCAACAGGGTCCAGAGTGACCCCCAGATCACCGCCCGCCGGTAATCGGTCACCCCGGAGCCGACCAGGGTACTGATGCCCTTGGAGACGTCGTTGGCGCCGTTGGCGAACGCCAGCCCCAGGGTGAGGGCGATCAGCAGCGCTCCCATCAGCAACAGCCCTCAGGCCCGCAGCAGGCGTAGTTGGAACGATCCTCCCCCGGCTCGAGGATGGCGAACAGGTCGCGATACGGAAGGCGACTCAGCTTCGCCACGGTGTCGGTGCACACCTCGTAGGGCTCGTTTCGCGGAAACTGGTGCCCCTCCTCGTCGACGAACATCTTGGCGGGACCGAGGTAGACCGCTCGGTGGCCCTGAAACACACACCCCGCGGTCTTCTCGTACTTGAAGCCCTCGACCGTCACCGAGAAGAAGGGATAGCCCTCGACTTCCTTCCAGTAACTCCTCTTGAGAATGGTCAGGCCGTAGAACCCGGCTCGCTCCAGGTCCGCGAAAAAGCCCTCCTGGGTGAGCGCGCCGACCAGGCACTCGCCCCAGAGCTGCGGGTTGACCTTGAGGCGCGGCGGGACCTCCCGCTCGCTCACGATGTCGGAAATCACGATGCGGCCGTGGTCCTTGAGTATCCGCCACACCTCCTCGAACACACGGGGCTTGTCCGGGGAGAGATTCACCACGCAGTTCGAGGTCACCAGATCGACGGATTTGGTCTCCACCGGGATCCGCTCGAGGAACCCTTCGCGGAACTGCACCACGTCGTAGCCCAGCGCCGCGGCCACCCGGGGCTGGTTCTCCCGGGCCACCGACAACATCCGCTCGGTCATGTCCACGCCGATGGCGCGGCCGGTCGGTCCCACCAGCTTGGCCGCAATGAAGACGTCGATGCCCGCGCCGGAGCCCAGGTCCACGACGGTCTCGCCCTCCTGGATCCCCGCGCTGGCCATCGGCGAGCCGCAGCCGTAGAACCGGTCGAGGACGTCCTGGGGGATGTGGGCAACAGCGGAGTTGTCATACTTGGTGGGACAGCACAGCTCGGCCTGCGGGGTCTCCGCGGCCGCGCCGTAGAACTCCCGGACCTTCGCCCGGGGCCGGTCGACGTCGAAGGAGAGCACGCAGTTGGAATGCAGGGTGAGCACGGGCTGCTCGGCCAGGGCCGCGTCGGCCGTGCCGCAGGCGATGGCCCCTTCCCCCATGGCGTGGAGCACCACCGGGGCGTCGTACCCGGCGCGGTGATTCCGCCGCGCCCGTTTCTCGCGTCCCAGCGTGGTCATCACCCGCTCCACCAGCGCGGTCGCGATCGGATAGTAGGGATCCGGCGCCAGCGGATCGCCTTCGGAGAAGCACCACGAGTGCTCCCAGTCACCCCCGCCGGTGAAGAACCGGTAGGGGTCGCCGTCGAGCCCCGGTTTCCGGGCGACGCTGGCCTGGCGCAGCCGCCGGACCACCGGCGACTCGGCCAACACCCGGCCGAGGTCGTCCCGGGCTGCGTCTCCGCAGAGGAGAGCCGGTTCAGCGGCCAGCGCGGCCGTCGGGTAGATCTTCCCGTCAGCATAGACGCAGAGGGAATCCCACCCGCCGTTGCCCAGATCGTACTTCACCCCCGGCACCCCGTTCACTCTCCGCTTGACTGCCTCGAGGTTGTCGAGCACGACGCCCGCCGATTCCGCTGACTCGATGGTGCGGTCGAGG
>Ga0326597_10002346_pt1 | contig 28360 bp, 22 predicted proteins | sample RVTome_12_FD_203789 | JGI IMG/M metagenome (GOLD analysis project Ga0326597, IMG submission 203789) | Soil microbial communities from uranium-contaminated site in the Upper Colorado River Basin, Wyoming, United States - RVT100D185 | ecosystem: Environmental > Terrestrial > Soil > Contaminated >... | reverse complement strand
CAGCACCGTCTGCCGATCGACAGGCGCTGCCGACGAGAGCAACGCGGCGACCGGTTCATCGCGCTCCAACGCCATCTCGGCGCAGCGCTGCAGCGACTGTTCGGCCAAGACCCGCTCGGAGAGTTCGAGATGACAGAGGTGGACGAGGGCTTCCGCTTCGACGTAGCGGGGATTGAAATCGAGGGCGCGGCGCGCGCAACGCAGCGCATCATGGGCTCGCCCCAACTGATAATTGCCGAGGCCGCTGCAGAAATGAAGGTCGGGAAAGTTCGGCTGAATCGTCAGGGCCTGATCGAGTTCGGCGAGTGCCGCCTCCCACTCGGCCGTCGCGAGACAGCCGCGACCGAGGCGAGCGTGCGCCTCGGCCTTGTAGAACGACGCGAGCGCGGTCGTCGGATGGTCGGGCCCGTCGCCTTGATCCAAACTCTGCTCGAATGCCTCGACGGCCGCGCGCAACTCACCGCGATGCAAGCACTCGAGACCCCGCGCGTAGAGTCGGTCGGTCGTGGACCCTCCGAACCAGCGTCGGAACATCGAAGTCAATCCATCGTGCGACGCAAGAATGCCGGCCGGTCCAACTCATCGCGCTGGGATTCGCGAGGACCGGTGGACGGACGGAACGCCGTCGCTTCTGGGTCGTCGCGCTCGGCGGGGGGCTCGTCGCGCGGCGGAGCGCCGTGCGGGAAGGGCCGCGGCCGCAGGCCGTCATCTGACATCTCCGTCTCGACATCGCCGGCGGCCTCCTTGGCGAAGAGGCGCGCCGCGTGGGGCAATTCCTGCCGGAACGGCTCCGGTTGCACGCGCGGCTGCCGGGGCGCGGGTGCGAATGCACGTGGGTCCGCGAGCGGGCGAAACGCAGACGGCTGGGCTCCGTACTGCCGGTTCGGGGCCGCGCTGTCGCGCGCGCGGATGGGAATCTGCGCTTGCGGGGGCGCGGCCGCGACGGCTCTGTGGGCGGCGCTGGCCGCCGCCACCCGTTCGATGGGTTGCGGAGGCACGAGCGGAGCGAATCCCTGGTCGCGTTCGACCTGGGCGCGGGCTGAGGCGCCAAAACCGGTCGCGATCACCGTCACGCGGATCTCGGCACCGCCGTTGGGGTCAACCACAGCGCCGAAGATGAGATTGGCCTCCGATCCCACGGCCTGCTGAACCATGCCGGTGACTTCGCTCACCTCGTGCAGCGTCATTTCGCTGCCGCCCGTGATGTTCACCAGCACGCCCTGTGCGCCGCGTACGTCGATCTCTTCGAGAAGTGGACTCGAGATGGCGGCACGCGCGGCCTCGGTCGCACGATTCTCGCCCCTGGCCACGCCCGTCCCCATGATCGCGTCGCCCATGCCGGCCATGACCGAGCGGACGTCGGCGAAGTCCAGGTTGACGAGGCCGGGAATCGTGATGAGATCGCTGATTCCCTTCGTCGCCTGGTAGAGCACGTTGTCCGCGACGCGGAATGCGTCGGTGAGCGGTGTATCCGCCGGGACGACCTTCAGCAGGCGGTCGTTCGGAATGACGATGAGCGTATCGACCTCACTCTTCAGCTCGTCGAGCCCATCCATCCCCTGCTGCGCGCGGCGGCGTCCTTCGAAGGTGAATGGCAGCGTGACGATGCCGACGACGAGCGCGCCCAGCTCGCGCGCGATGCGAGCTACCGTGGGCGCGGCGCCGGTTCCCGTGCCGCCCCCCATCCCCGCGGTCACGAAGACCATGTCGCTGCCGGCCAAGGCCTCGGCCACCGAGGCATGATCCTCTTCGATGGCGCTGGCTCCCACACGGGGATCGCCTCCGGATCCGAGTCCACGCGTGACCGCCGCCCCGATGTGGATCTTGATCCCGGCCGTGCTGGCCTCGAGCGCCTGGGAGTCGGTGTTGATCGCGATGAACTCGACGCCGCCGAGCTCCGACGCGACCATGCCGTTGACGGCGTTGCCGCCGGCGCCTCCGACTCCGACGACGCGAATGGTCGCGTGACCGGTGTATTCCTCTTCGAATTGGAACATGTGCCCCTCCTCCGGATCCAAGCGCTCAGAACGTGGCTCGCCGTGGAGTCCACCTATTCCGCGCAAAGTGCTGTTCCGACCTACGGAGCAGGCGATTCCCGCTCAGACCAGGCGGCCGATCCAGCGCTTCATGTTGTCCCAGAGCCGGCCCTCGCCGACTCGAACGACAGGCAACCCGAGGTCGCCGTCGTGTTCCAGAGCATGCTCTGCGAGACCAAGCGCCGTCGCCCAACTGTCGGGCTCGTCAGCATAGTCATCGCCGGGGGCACGAAGCGTCGTGGCGCGAAGTGCGAAGACCTGCTCCGCCAGCTCGGCCGTGCCCGATAGTCGCGCACCGCCGCCTGTGAGGATGATTCCCGCCGCCAACGCTGGTCTGCTTATACCCCACTGCAAGCCATTTGCAACAAGTTCTAGAATCTCGTGTTGACGCGCTTCGCAGATCGCCGCCAGCGTGCTCCGCTGCGTTTCATCCAGCGGCCCCTTGTGCAAGGGCTGGGCGACGACCGCCGAGCGCAGCGCCAAGCCCTGCCTGCGCTTGTGGGCCTCGGCGTCCTCGGGCTCGAGTCCCATGCCATAGGCCACGTCGCGCGTGACATGATTTCCGCCGACGGGCACGACGCCACTCTGCCTCATGCGTCCGCGGTAGAAGAGCGCGTACTGCGTGCTCTCGGCGCCGATGTCGATGAGGAGGCAGCCCTGCTGGCGCTGGCCGTCGCGAAGGAGATAACGCGCCGCCGCTTCGGGTCCGAAGACCAGGGGCTCGGCCGAATAACCCGCCATCGACACCGCCCGTACGACGGCGCTCACCGAACTCTGGCTCGCAGTGATCAGATGAGCCTCCAGCTCGAGACGCGCACCGACCATGCCGACAGGATTCTGGAGGCCTGGCCGCTCGTCGAGGCAATACTCGACCGGGATGCAGCCGAGAATGACGCGGTCGAACGGAATCCCCATGGAGCGGACGCGTTGCTCCGCGGATTCCAAGTGCTCCGAGCGAACGCTGCCCCCACTGGAGCTGAGGCCGACGACGCCGCGAGCCGAGAGGCTGCGGATGCAGTCGCTGCCAATGCTCACGGCGACCGAATGCGGGGACGCCCCCGCCTCGATGGAGGCAGTGAGGAGCGCCTGGCGGATCACCGGAGCCGCGGCGCTCAGATCGCTGAGTTGACCGCGCTGCACGCCTCGGGCTGGAAGGGAGGCGTGACCAGAGATGGCCACTCCCCCCTTCCCGTCCGGTTCGGCTACCACGGCACGAAAACGGGTACCACCCAGATCCAATGCGGCGAGAATTCGGTCTTCCACGCTGCCTAACCTCCGAAGTTGCCCGCGACGGCGGGGATGAGGACGATCTGTCGGTCGAATCGAAGATCCACACAGTCACCCTCGCGCGCGGCGAACCATTCGCGGGCGATGGACAGGCGGCGGAGGCGGCGCGCGAACTCTCCGCGGCCCAGGGCGTAGCGGATGCCCGCGGCGTCGAGCAGCTGCCAGTCGCCTTCGGCGATCACGACGTCGACCAATGGGTCGGTGAAGGGCCACGGAGACCGAGCCAGCGCCGCGCAAAACTCGGCGAGCGCTCCGTTGGCCCGCAGGCCTGGGAGTTCTGCCTCGCGCAGCGTCAGCAGCGGCAGCGGGCTGAGGTCGATGTCCCGCCGCCGCGGCAAGATCTCGCCGGCAGTGCTCACGGCCCGGCCGTCGCCCAGGCGCAGACAGGGCTGAGCCTGACGAATGACGATGCGCATCTCTCCGGGCAGACGTCGGTGGATCGCCAGATCGTCGACCCACGGGTCGTCGCGGAAGATCGCCCGCACTTCGTCCGTCTTGACGAGCAAGAGGGGTGTGCCGAGCCGCGACTCGAGGCGCCCCCGCACGCTCTCCAGGTCGACGAGATGCGCACCCTGCAGGCGGATCTCGTCCAGCTCGCAGCGCATCAGCGCGATGAAGGCGAGCCCACAGAGCGTGACACCGATGAGCAGCTTGACCAGTCGCGAAACAGGGGCTCCCTCGAGCGCGGCGCGCTCTTGCCGTTTCCTCGGGCCACCGGCTTCTGCGGCTCCGACATAGTGAACCTTGGTCATGCCCCCTCCTGCATTCTCTCGCCAAAACTGGCGGTCAACATCTCCGCGAGGCGCGTGACGTCGCCGGCACCCTGCGTGAGCAGGATCTCGCCGGGACTCACGACCTCGTGCGCCCAACGGCACGCGTCGTCGAGGTTGGTCAGCATGCGGGCCTGCACGCCGTGGACAGCTCGCAGACGGTCAACGATCAGCTCGCTGTTCACGCCGACGATGGGCTCTTCACTCGCCGCATAGATCGGCAGCAGCCCCACGCGATCGGCCTTCGCGAGGACGTCGGCGAATTCCTCGTGATGGTCTCGCGTGCGTGTGTAGCGATGCGGCTGGAAGACGACGGTCAGCGGCCGGTCACCGTAGGCACCGCGCAACGCATCGAGAGTGACGCTCAGTTCCGTCGGGTGATGCCCGTAGTCATCGAAGACGAGCACGCCGTCATGCTCTCCCTTGCTCTCGAGGCGCCGCCCAACGCCGCCAAACTTGGAGATCGCATCGGCGATCACGTCGAAGGACAGACCCAGCTCGAGGCCGCAGGCGATGGCCGCTGTGGCATTGAGTGCATTGTGCGAACCGAAGAGCGGCACGCGGCAGCTGCCCAGACTCTCGCCGCGCAGCCACAGGCCGATCCGCGTGCCCTCCGGTGTCGTCGACTGGACCTCCACGCGAAGATCGCAATCTTCGGAGGTCCCGTAGGTGAAAGACGGGTAACGCAGCCGCGGCAGCAGGCGCGAGAGCTCGGGATCGTCCGCACAGGCAATGATCTGACCGTAGAATGGAATGCGATCCATGAAGTCGACGAACGCGCGGCGCACATGCTCCATGTCCTTGTAGTGATCGAGATGTTCGCGATCCACATTCGTGACGATCGCGATGGTCGGCGACAGGCGCAGGAACGTCCCGTCACTCTCGTCGGCCTCGGCGACCAGATACTGCCCCTGCCCGAGGATGGCGTTGCCACCGAGTGCCAGCAGCTTGCCGCCCACGATGACCGTGGGGTCCATCCCTCCCTCGCCGAGAACCGTGGCAACGAGACTCGAGGTCGTCGTCTTGCCGTGGCTGCCGGCGACGGCGATGCCGTGCTTGAGCCGCATGAGTTCGGCGAGCATCTCGGCGCGGCGAATTATCGGAATGCCCCGCCGCGTAGCTTCTTGGATCTCCGGATTGCTGGCAGGGACGGCGCTGCTGACGACGACGACGTCCGCATCCCCGACATTCTCCGCCGCATGACCGATCTGGACGCGCGCGCCAAGAGCTGCGAGACGATCCGTCATCGAGCTCTGGTTCAGATCCGAGCCGCTCACTTCGAAACCGAGATGCAGGAGGACTTCGGCGATCCCACTCATGCCGATGCCGCCGATGGCGATGAAGTGGATGCGCCGCGTCAGCCGGAAGGCTCCCGTCGGTTCACCCGGCGCGGCGAAGAGTCCGCGATCACTCCAACTCATAGTGCCATTCCACTTCGTTGCAGGAGCGCGCGGGCGATGGTCTCGGCCGGCCGGCTTCCACCGGCGAGTCGCGTCGCAGCCGTCGCCATCGCCCGCAGTTCGTCCGGGTGGTCACCGAGTCTCGTCACGGCGGCACTCAACGCGAGGCCGTCGAATTGTTCGTCGGCGATCACGACCGCGGCACCTGCTCGCTCGAACGCGCGTGCGTTGGATGTCTGATGGTCGTCTGTCGCATGGGGAAAGGGCACGAGGATCGAAGGCCGACCGACCGTGGCCAACTCGGCCAGCGTGAGCGCGCCCGCGCGACAGACGATCAGGTCGGCCACCGTGTAGGCGGCCGCCATGTCGTCGATGAACGGGCATACATGCGCCGGTGCCTCGGCGTTTTTGACCGCCGCCCGTGTCTTCTCGAGGTCGTACTCGGCCACCTGTGCCAGAAGTTGCCAGTCGCCCGTGGCGGCCAGCGCGGGCCAGCCATCCACGACGGCGCGTGACAGCGTAGCCGCGCCGCGACTTCCCCCGAAGACGAGGAGGGTTCGCCGCTCGGGGAGCAGCCCGAACTTCGCATAGGCTGCGGCGTCGAGACCCGTCTCGGCGAGACCATAGAGAGACGCGCGCACGGGATTGGGCAGCTCTTCCACACGGGAGGCGCGACGCAGCGAGTCCTTCGCCTCTGCGAACGCGCAATAGGCGCGCTCGGCGAAGCGCGACAGGAAACGATTGGTGGAGCCCGGCACCGAGTTCTGTTCCTGCAGCCAGAGCGGTCGGCCGAGCATGGCGGCCGCCATGGCCGGCGCCGCGGAAGCATAACCTCCGGTCGCCAGGACGACATGCGGACGCAGGCGAAGGATGAGCAGGGCCGCGGCGAAGATTGCGACGGCGAAACGGCTCGAGAAGCGGAACCATCCCCAGAGGCCGCCGCCGCGCAGCCCTGCAGCGGGATAGCGATGCAGACGGTACCCTGCCTGCGGCACGAGGCGCCCCTCGATCCCTCGGCGCCCTCCGGCGAACTCCACCCTGGCGGTGGGCAGCAATCCACGCACGGCGTCGGCCACGGCGAGGGCCGGGTAGACATGCCCACCGGTTCCCCCGGCCGCGAAGAGGATTCTCGCACTCACAGCGGCATTCCCCCCCAGCGATCCGCCACACGCGGCGACTTGCAGGCGCAGCGGGCGATGTTGAGAAGGACTCCGCATGCCGCCATGTTCGTGACGAGCGCGCTCCCACCGCGGCTCACGAAGGGAAGCGGCAGCCCGGCCACGGGAATCATCGCGGTCACCATGAGGAGATTCAGGCTGGCGTAGATGGCGATCATCGCGGCGATCGCGAACGCCACGAGTTGTGCCAAATCATCGCGGCAACGCAGGGCGATCTTCGTCGCGCGCGCGACCCAGAACGCGAACAGCAGCACGAGGGCGGCTGCGCCGATGAATCCCATCTCTTCGCTCAGGATGGCGAAGACGAAGTCGGTATCGCTCTCCGGCAGAAAGCGCAGCTGCATGGTGCTTCGCCCGACGCCCTCGCCGAACATACCGCCGCTGCCGATGGCCGTGAGCGCACGCACGGACTGCATCATGGTGCCACCGGCGTCGCCATTCGTCAGCACGGCGATCCAGTCCGCGACGCGCGTCTGGAGCTTGCCGACGTGGGCGTGGGCCAGCCACGTGCCGCCCGTGCCGAGCAGCGCGAAGAAGCTGAGATAGCGCAGCCGCACACCGCCCAGGTAGAAGATGCAGAAACTGAGTAGCGAGAGCGCGAGAGCGCTTCCGAAGTTGGGTTGCAGCGCCAGCAGGAGCAGAAGCAGGCCCAGGGGCAAGAGCACACGGCTGAGGCCACCGCGCATGCGGGTCCTCAGCTCGGGATGCTTGTGCATCCAGTAAGGCAGCGCCAGGACGAGACTGAGCTTGGCGAGATCAACCGGTTGAACGCTCAGGTTGAAGATTCGCAGCCAGCGGCCGATGCCTGCCGACTCTGCCACATGCGTCCCCCCGACGACGGTCAGTGCCATGAGCGACAGCGAAGCGGGAACGCCGACGAGGAGGGCCAGGCGACAGGTCGTCCGATAGGGAACGACGGAGAGTAGCGCACACGCCGCGAGACCGATCCCGACCCGAGTCGCGTGGTTGAGGGCGATGCTCCAGCCAGGCAGACCGAGCCGCGTCGCCTCGTAGCTGCTGGCGCCGTACACACCGACGAGGCCGAGTCCCAAGAGCGCCAGCGTGAACACGACCAGGCGCCGATCGGGCAATGCCATCAAGAAAGCAGTCAACGATTGGTCCCCCAGTGAAGAGCCCACTCGCGGAAGAAATCGCCGCGATGTTCGAAGGAACGAAATTCGTCGAAGCTCGCGCAGGCGGGGCTGAGAAGGATCAAGTCTCCGTCCATCGCCACTTCCTCCACGAGTGCCAGCGCCGTGGCGAGGCTTGCAACGCATCTGGTCTCGACGAGACCCGAGAGTGCCTTGGCGAGAGCCGGGCCCTCCTCCCCATAACAGACGGCCCAGCGGACCGACTGGACCGCGTCGCGCAACGGCGTGTAGTCCTCGCCCTTGCCACGCCCGCCGAGGAGTGCCACGACCGGGCCTCTACTGGCGGCAAGACAGGTCGCGGCCGCATGAACATTGGTTGCCTTGCTGTCGTCGACGAAGCGAAGGCCGGCCCGCTCGAGGACCAACTCGTTGCGGTGCGGCAGCGCCTTTACTTGGCGCAGCGCCGTCGCGAGCTGTTCGGGCGACACATCGATCCCAGCGAGCGCACACACGCTCGCACAGACATTGGCGTAGTTGTGCAGCCCGCTGAGGACGAGTTCATCCACCGCGACGACACGCTCGAGCCGTTCGCCGAGACGGCGCATGATGAACCCGTCCTGCACCCAAGATCCATCGCCACCACCCTCGACCAGGGACGAGATGGCCGTCGCCGCAAATCGCAGGCAACGCGCCGGAGTCTCTTTCGCCCACGCCTCGCCGAAGACGTCGCCTGCCGGAAAGACGAAAAAGTCCTCGGCGTCTGCGTTCATGAGGATGTTGTGCTTGGCCGCGGCATAGGCGGCCACTCCGTCGTAGCGATTGAGATGATCCGGTGCGATATTCGTGAGCACCGCCACGCGCGGATGGAAGCTCTGAATACGCTCGAGTTGAAAGCTGCTGACCTCGAGCACGAGCACGTCTTCGTCCCCAAGGCCGCCGACGAGATCGCTCGCAGCCGTGCCGATGTTGCCGCCCAGGCTCGACCGAAGACCGGCGCCGCGCACGCACTGATGAATCAGCGTTGCCGTCGTGCTCTTGCCGTTCGTGCCGGTGATGGCAATCACGGGTCCGCGCACCAGTCGTGTCGCCAGTTCGATTTCGCTCAAGGTCGGGATGCCGCGGCGCTCTGCCTCGGCGAGCACGGGATGCGTCGCTGCGACCCCCGGGCTGCACACCAAAGCCTCGACCGAGTCGAGGGCGACGCCCGGATCGATTCCCGTCGCCAGATGGACGGCTTCGTAGCGTCGCGCCTCGGCCAGCGATTCGGGAGTGAATTCCGAAGCAGGCCGATCGTCGAAGGCGACGACGCGCGCGCCGCGCTCCAAGAGCAGGCGCGCGGCAGCGCGCCCCGAGATGCCCAGCCCGAGAATGCCGACACGGCAGCCCTGCCAAGGCAGATTCCCGCGCAGTGGATCCCTGAGTTCAGCCATCGGCTTCATCGCAATTTGAGGGTGGAGAGAGAGAGCAGCGCCAGGAGGATTCCGACGATCCAGAAACGAATCACGACCTTGCTCTCGGACCAGCCGAGCAGTTCGAAGTGGTGGTGGATCGGCGCCATCTTGAAGACGCGCTTCCCGCGTGTCTTGTAGCTTCCCACCTGCACGAACCACGAAAGAGCCTCGAGGACGAACACGCCGCCGGCGAGCAACAGCAGGAGCTCGTGCTTCGTGAACAACGCCATGCTCGCAAGTGCCCCACCCAGGGCCATCGAGCCGGTGTCGCCCATGAAGATTTCCGCGGGATGACAGTTGAACCACAGAAAGCCCAGGCAGGCGCCCGCGACGGCCATTCCGAAGATCGTCAGCTCGCCCGCGCCCGGCAGATAGAGGATGTCCAGATAGTCGGCGAAGACTGTATTGCCCGTGACGTACGCCAAGCCGGCATAGGTGAGAAAGCACACGCAGCATAGGCCCACGGCGAGCCCGTCGAGTCCATCGGCGAGGTTGACGGCGTTGGCCGTGCCAGTGAACAGGATCATCATCAGGGGGATGTAGAAAAAGCCCCAGTCGAGATGAATCGCCTTGAAGAACGGAACCGTCGTCTGCGTCGCGATTCCGGCGAAGGCCGCGTCGTTGATCATCCACAAGCCGATGCCGAGTGCGAAAGCGAACTGGGCGAGTAGCTTGAAGCGGCCGCGCAATCCGTTGCGGTGGCCGCGGAGCTTCAACAGATCGTCGAGGAATCCCAGACTCCCCATGAACAGCGTACACGCGACGGCCGTCAGGAGGAGCTTGTTGCTCAGATCGCCGAACAGGAGGACGGGGATCATCACGGCGACGAGGATCAGCACCCCCCCCATGGTAGGCGTGCCCTCCTTCGCGCGATGATGTTGCGGACCCTCTTCGCGAATGCTCTCGCCGATCTGCGCAGCCCTCAGGCGGCGAATCACCCAGCCTCCGGCGATGAAACAGATGAAGAGCGCGGCGACGGTCGCATAGGCGGAGCGCACCGTGATGTAGCGGAAGACGTTGAACGGACTCCACAGTTCTTTCAGCTGTTCGACGAAGGCGTAGAGCATCAGTCGGTCTCCCGTCCGTGCAGCTCGACAATGAGGAGATCCAGGATTCCCTCGAGCGCTACGCCACGACTGCCCTTGAACAGGATGGCATCTCCCTCTGAACTCTCGCGTGCGAGATACCGCGCCACTTCGGCCCGCTCATCACCATGCTTGCCTCCGTTGAGCCCACAGTCCTTCGCGGCAGACTTCATTTCGTCTCCCACCGGGAGGATGTGTTCGATGCCGAGTTCCGACGCGCGGCGCAGGATCTCGCGATGCATGCGGCCGGAATCCGCTCCGAGTTCGCGCATGGAGCCCAGAACCGCCCAGCGTTCTCCCTCGACGGGAAGCGTCGCCAGGCTTTCCAAGGCCGCCTCCATGCTCCTGGGATTCGCGTTGTAGCAGTCGTCGAGCAGGAGTCGTCCCGATTCGCGGCGCAGCGTGCTGCGGTGTCCCGAAAGCGGCGCATCCTCCATACGCGCCATCGCTTCGGGGACCTCGACCTGCCACTCGCTGGCGATGGCGCAGGCTGCGGCGACATTGAACGCGTTCGCCTGACCGAAGATGGGCAGGAGTGCCTCGTGTCCATTCACGACGACACGCAGCCCGTCGGCGTCCTGCCGTGCCAGGCCAATCCTGAAGTCGCTGCGCTCGCTCGTCCCGAAGTAGAGAATGCGGCTCGCCTGCGAGCGTGACGCCAGTTCGTCGGTGCTCGGATCCTCGGCGTTGAGGACACAGAGTCCATCGGTCGGCAGAGACTCGACGAGGGCTGCTTTCGTATCCAGAACGCCACGCAGGTCGCCGAATCCTTCGAGGTGCGCCGGCGCCACATTGGTGATGCAACCGACGCGCGGGTGGCTCATTCCGCAGAGGGCCGCGATCTCGCCGGGCGCAGATGCTCCCATCTCGAGGATGAGCAATTCCTCATCGCCGCTCTGGCCCAGAACCGCCTGGGGCAGACCCCACCGACTGTTGAGATTGCCGGGATTCGCGCCGACGCGCAGCCGCTCGCGAAGCGCCGCGCGCGTCATGTCCTTCGTCGTCGTCTTGCCGTTGCTACCCGTGATGGCGGCGACGACCGGAGAAAAACGTTCGAGATAGGCGCGACACATGGCGGCAAGGGCATGCCGCGCGTCGCCCACGCCCAGAAGGACCTCTTCGCGTCCCGGCAGGCGCGGCAGCGGTCCTTCGACCAGGGCCGCCGGGGCGCCACTCGCGAGGGCGTCTTGGAGATAGTCGACGCCATGGACATGCTCACCCCGCGCCGCGACGAAAAGAGTGCCTGGCGTCAGCCGCCGACTGTCGAGACTGAGCCCGTCGAGAAGAATCCGTTCGAGCGCGCGTTCGTCGTCCACGGCGGCGCCATCGGCTCGCATGACGGTCGCGTGCCCGTCGTAGCGGTCGAGCCAGGCGTGCACTTCGGCCAGCGTATAGCTCATGCTCCGGCCTCCATCCCCTGCCACAGCTCGCGCAGCCGCTCCCCATCATCCCACGGTTCGCGGCGGTCCTTGATGATCTGGTAGCGCTCGTGACCCTTGCCCGTGACGAGGATCAGGTCGGCGGAAGTGCTCCACTGCAGTGCATGGCGCAGGGCGTCGCCCCGGTCCTCGATGAGCACCCCGCGTTTCTCTGCGATGGATTCCTGGAAACCGAGCAACGCGTCCGCGAAAATCTGTCGTGGATCCTCGCCGCGTGGGTTGTCCAGCGTCAGCACGGCGAGATCCGCGCCTTCGACGGCGCTCTTCGCCATCGGGGCACGCTTCGAACGGTCGCGATCGCCGCCACAACCGAAGACGATGGCGATCCGCCCGTCGTGGAAGCTGCGGCAGGCTTCGATCGCCGCCCGAATGGCCTCGGCCGTATGGGCGTAGTCGAGAACGACGAGCGGGCCGCCCGGCAACTCCACGGCCTCCATGCGGCCGGCCACGGGCCGCGTCATTCGCGCCGTCGTCGCGAGTTCTTCCCACGAGTCGACCATGGGAAGAACCGCGGCCAACGCGGCGTGGAGATTCTCGACATTGTACGGGCCCAGCAGATCGGAGCGGATTTCCTGCTCCCGGTCGCCGGCCCTCAGGCGAAAACGGATGCCGTCGCGATCGCAGCGCACGGTGTCACGCCTGAAGTCAGCGCGGCTCGCCGCGCCGAAGAAGGTCGTAGGGGAAGGCCACTCGACTGCGGCGAACGCAGCACAGTCGGCGTTGACGACGCAGCGCCCCGCCGCTTTTGCGCGCTTTGAGGCGCCGCCGAGGAGAACGAGGAGCTTGCGTTTGGCTTCCAGATAGCCGCGCAGATCCACGTGATAGTCGAGATGCTCCGGCTCGAGATTCATGAAGACGGCCGTATCGACCTCGCAGGGGCCCAACCGCTGCTGGTCGAGGGCGTGGCTGCTGGCTTCGAACGCGCAGGCCGTGAGTCCCGCGTCGACCATCTCGGCGAGGAGCGCATAGAAGTCCTCCACGCCGGGCGTCGTCAGCGGAGCCGGGCGCTCCCGCTTGCCGGTGTCGTAACGAATCGTACCCAGGAGCCCACATCGCGTACCCATTGCATGCAGGAGATCGCGCAGCAGATGCGTCACGGTCGTTTTTCCATTCGTACCGGTGACGGCGAAGAGCTGCAGCTTGCGATCGGGCGCGTCGTGAACGCGGCGCACTCCCACCCCGAGAATCGCGCGCGGATCGTCGGCGCCATAGAGCACGCCGGTATCGTCTGCCAGCTGCGTCGCCAAATCGAACTCGCAGACGACCGCGGCTGCGCCCCGGCGGAGGGCCTCTGGAATGTGAGCCAGACCATCGTGGGCCTGACCGCGCAGCGCGACGAACAGATCTCCGCTCTCGACCCGCCGCGAGTCCGCGGTGATTCCACGCAGCTCGGGATCAGACTCCCCACGGATGCGACGCAACCCGTGCGGCAGCAGATCTTCGATGCACAGGCGATTCCTCATCGGCTTCGACTCTTCCCGGCATGGCTCCACGCGAGCTGCACGCGCACGCTGCCGGCGCGCAGCGGCGTGCCTGCCGCGGGTAGTTGGCCGACGACGACGGCGTCCGGCCCTGGTGCGGCGGGTGAGATTTCGAGTTCGCTGGCGGACGCGAGTTCGTAGACTCGGTCGGCGGAGCGGCCCGCAAGGTCAGGCATGGCACGCCCTGCCACCTCCTGCACCAGACGATCCGCCGGCAGATCCAGATGTTCGGTCGAGAGCAGGAGGCCCTCGAAGATCCGGCCGACGGCGGGGGCCGCCGAGATGCCGCCCCAGCGCATCTGGCCACGGACTCCCTCGAGGAAGAGCAGGACCAGGACACGGGGGGCCGCTACCGGCGCAAAGCCGACGAAACCGGCGACGTGGCGCTGCGCGTCGTAGCCCTGCCCGTCGAGCGCGATCATTTGCGCCGTTCCCGTCTTGCCACCCAGTTCCAACCCGCGAACCCGCGCCGAGGTTCCCGTTCCATAGTCCTCGTCGACGACGTCCGCACACATCGCCCGCAGAGTCGAAAGGAGCGCGGGGGCAACGACGCGTCGACCGCGGCGCGCCAGCTCGCGCTCGCGGCGATTCCCGCCGAAGTCCAAACCGGTACGGACGACCTGGAGATCACGGAGCAGGCCATCGCCGAAGACGGCGCGGTAGGCCGTCGCGAGCTGGAGAAGCGTGACGCCAATTTCCTGGCCGATGGCGAGGGTGGGCTGGCTGCGCTCGGACCAGCGCTCGGGCGCCCGCAGGATTCCGGCACTCTCCAGAGGCCAACCGATACCCGTCCGTTCGCCAAAGCCGAAGTTGCGCAGATCCTGCGAGAATTCTTCGCGGCGCAATAGGCCGGCCGCCTTGCCGAAGATGATGTTGCTGCTGACGGCGAACGCGTGGCGGAATGAGACATTGCAGACGGGGTGGACATCCTGGAACGTGAATCCTCCCATGTCGTGCTCGGCCCGCCGCTGCCCCGGAACCTTTTCGCCGCTGAAGCGCGTCGCCGTGTCGCAGACGGCATGCGATAGCAACGAGGCCGCCGTGAAGACCTTGAACGTAGAACCTGGTTCGAATGCCGCGACCGCGGCCCGGCTCTGCCAGCGGCTCGCGTCGTAGCCGCCGCGCCGCTCGCGATCCAGATTCGGATACTGGGCGATGGCGAGAATCTCCGCGTCCTCGATGTTGACGGCGATCGCCATCCCGGACTCGGCCGTCGCGCGCTCACACGCGCTGACGAGCTCCGCGTCGATCAGCATCTGCACGTTCCTGTCCAGCGTGAGCACGATGTCTTCGCCGTCGCGCGGCTTCGTCAGCACCAATCGCTCGCGTTCCGACTGGCGAAGCCCCCCGTCATAGCGGACGAGCGCGCGTCCAGCACAACCTGCCAGGCGTTCCTGGAACATCTCCTCGAAGCCTGCGTCGCCCACGCCCGCGCGATTGATCCGGCCGATGATGCGAGCCGCCACGTCTCCAAGGGGATAGTTGCGATTCGTCGCCGGTTCGCAGGTCAGGCCGTAGAGGGTCCGCAGCGAGTCTTCCACTGCGGGCGACAGGAGCGCACTCCGGTGCAGAACGACATGGCCTTCACGGCCGCGCAGACTCTGACGCACGCTCTCGGCCGTGAGGCCCAACAACCGCGCGAGATTCGCGCTGCGCTGGGCTCCTCGCCAATACTCCGGGCGGAACACGCCGACTTGACAGCGGTGATCGCTCACTGCGAGGGGCGTGCCGTTGCGATCGAAGAGGCCGCCGCGGCGCGCCGGCACCTTCAGTTCTCGCTCGGACGCGAGCGTCGCTTTCTCCTGCCAGAATTCGCCTTCCAGGAGTTGGAGCTGCGCCAGTCGTGCGATGATCAGCAGGAAGACGAGGGAACTCAGCACGGCAAAGAAAATCCCGCGGCGCCCGCGCCCTTTCATTGCCCGTCCTCCCGCCCCACCTCATCGGCGAGTGCGGTTCCGACCCGACCGTAGCGATCGACTCCCGCGCGAATCCGTTCCCCGAACGGACGGCGCTCGTTCGGTTCGGCGCTTCGCATCTCCAGGGCGATGATTTCCTTCCCCTCGACCACGCGCTCCACCATTCCGAGCTCTGCGATCGCGCGGGGCACGATTTCCCGCCGTGAGGTGCGCTGCTGCCACAGTGACTGAAGATGCAAGAGGCGATCGGTCTCGTATTGGCGCTGGCGCAGGAGACGGCTGTTCTCGCCGCGCAATTCCGCGGCCCGATGAGACTGCGAACTCAGCGTGAAAAGCGTGACGGCGGCGATGAGGACGATGACGGGCGCGAACAGGCCACGGCCCGCGCGAAGAGGCGGCCGGCGTTTGCTCATGACAACCGCTCCGCGACGCGCAACCGCGCCGAGCGGGCTCGGGGGTTGCGGTCGATCTCCGCCTGTGTGGGTCGAATCGGACGCCGCGTCAGGATGCGAAGACGTGCCGCCGCGCGAACAGATGTCACCGGTGGGAGATGACGAGTACCTCCGCCGGACATGCCGGCTTCCTGCCGGAAGAAGTCTTTGACGCGGCGGTCTTCCAGGCTGTGATAGCTGACGATGGCCGCGCGCCCACCTGGATTCAGTCGGTCGGGAATCGCCGCGAGCGCAGATTCGAGTTGTGCCAGCTCGTCGTTGACCGCGATGCGCAGCGCCTGAAAGACGCGCGCCAATTCCGGCTCCGGCTTGGCGCCTTTCGGTACGCACTGGCCGACGATCTCCCGCACATCCTGCGTCTGGAGTTCGGCGAGCTCGGCGGCGCGCGCGGCGAGCATCCGCGCGATGCGCCCGGCCCTGCGGACCTCGCCGAAGCGGCTCAGCAGGTCTTGGATGGCGCCCGGGCTCGCGTCCTTCAGCAGTGCAGACGCCGGTCGGCCGTTCGCACGGTCGAAGCGCAGATCGAGCGGCCCGTCGTGGCGGAAGCCGAAGCCGCGGCCTGGGTCATCCAATTGGTCGCTGGAGAGTCCGAGGTCCATACAGATTCCATCCACAGCCTTCAGGCCCGCATCGTCGAGGAGCTGGCCGAAGGAGCCGAAGTCGTGCTGATACGCCGAGAACCGTTCCCCGTGAGAGCGAAGCCTCGACTGCGCGGCGGCGACGGCCCCGGGATCGCGATCGAGAGCGACGACCCTCGCGCCGCCTTCCAAGAGGGCGGCGGAATAGCCGCCACCCCCAAGGGTCAGATCCAGATAGCTGCGACCCGCTTCCGGCCGCAGCTGCCCCAATACTTCCTCGAGCAGGACGGGTTCGTGCCGCGTCGCCACTCGAACCTCAGAACGGGCCGGCGCCCCATGCCCCCAGACGCAGGCGGGCCATCGCGGCGGAGTCCGCGCTGACGGCCTGGAGAGCCTTGAGCGCGGCGCCAAATCGGGGAAAGCTGGGCATGCCTTCCTCGGCTCCTTGGGCCAGCGAAAGAATGTCGCGCAGATAGGGCGAGAGTCCCGTCCACAGCGGCACCACGTCGCAGGCACAACAGCGCTCATCCCAAGTCGCGAGCATTTCAGCCACAGCCAGAGGGATGTGGTGGAGATGAGAACCGTCGAGCAAGAGGAAGCGAGGGCCGTCCATGGGGCAGAGGTGTTGGATCGCCCGGTGTAAACAACCCAACGAAGCCTCGGAGAGACGGCCCGTCAGAATTGCATGGAGGGTGCGCGAGTCGCGGCGGACGAGGATGTAGCCGCCCCACTGGTCTCCATGCCGTTTTGGAGTTCCATCGCCGGGCGCTGATAGCACAGCCAAGTTGCTCGCCCCGTCACCCATGGCACTCCTCGAGATGTGCCGGGCGTCCCGCCTCGCACCCCGCGATGGCGAGGCATGTGGACGCCCGGCTCCCCTGTCCTAGGACCTACTCCGAACTAGCCATAGAGGAGGTCCTCCACGTCGAGAGTCGCCGCACTCTGCCGTTCGAGCTCGGCGAAGAATGTCTCTGGATTCCACAGCTCGATCAGGCGATTGACGCCGACGACGAGCACTTCTCCGGCGATTCCATTCGCGGCGAGAAGTTCTGGATTCGCGGCGATCCGACCCTTCGGATCGATGGCGCTCTCCTCCACCTGAGAAAAGAGCGCTCGTTGCTGCCAGACGAGATCGCGTCCCTTCGCCCCGCTGAGGGCGCCGCGCTCGGTGGCCATGCGCCTCCACTCCTGCACGGGGATGAGCTGGACGCAGGGGCCGGTCGGCGACTGCCGCAGCATGAAGATTCCCTCGACGCCGGAGGGCATAGCGCGACGGCAGGCCGAAGGAAGCGTGATCCGCCCCTTCTGCTCGACCTTCTGGCGATAGCTGCCGACGAAGTGGCAGCGCGCCGAGGGATTCGCCTCGCTCTGGTCGCCCATTTCCGCCTCGGAGTCGTTCCATCTGACTCTCTGACCCTTCCTTGGGTCTTTAAAATTAAGAGTTTAGGAGCTATTTCCCACTTTTACCCGAAATGGCCCTAATCAACCCTCGGGGACTATGTTCCGTCCCAAACAAGCTGTCAACACGAAATCACGCGGCCGCCGTGAAAAATCCCGAGTCGATTCGGCGGGGTCGCCCCCCCACCCTCGCGATGTATGATGGTCGATAGCCTGGGGAGGGCCGAGTGCACGACGACACGAAGATCGGTGGATCGGAGGGACGTTTTCCGGCGACGCGACACTTCGTCGTGCGCGAACTCGGATGCGCCGAGGCATCGCGTCGGCGGCTACAGCACGGAATCGACAACGAAACCGCCAAGGACTGGACCCAGGGGTTCTTCGCGTTCAGCCTCGAGAAGGGGAGTCTCCAACGCTTCGACGAATCTCGGGCGCGCTGGTCGGCCTTGGCATTTCCCTCGTCCTGGCGAGCATCATCTCGAAGATGAATGCAGACTATTATCAGGACATGTCGCTGTATGGGAAGATCCTCGCGCCCGGGATGTTGACGGGGTTGATCGTCGGCGATTCGATGGTGCGCTACGGCGTGCCGGCGCGAGGTTCGTCGGTCGGGCGTAATGCGTAGAGCGTGTAGAACACCGGACCCACTTGCCGCAACCCGAGATTGGCCACCTCTCGATAGAGGATCGGAATCGGCCGGCGGTCTCTCAGCAATGTATCGCGCAGGGCCTCGGGCTCGCTGGCCCGGTGGACCAGGTAGTCGGGGTCGCCGTAGTCGCGGAAGAGGCCCCGCCGCACGATCTCCTCGTCGTCGACCGAATTGCGGAGTTCGTTGATCCCAGGATGCACGAGTCCGCCGAGATCGAGGAGCCTTCGGTCCGCCCGATACCCCACGAGACCGATGTCGTAGACCGCGACGATGTCGTCCTCATGGCTATTCAGTCGCAGCCACTCCGCGATGTCGCCCAAGGCGACGTCGATGCTGCGGGAGAAGGCGCGCGTGCTGGGAGAGATCCAGAAGATGCTGAGCGCGAGCGCCAGGAAGATCTGGCCCATCCAGAGACCGCGGCCTGCACGCGACTGCAGGATCGCGCGCCCGCCGAGGAAGAGAATGACGGGCAGGATGAGTTCGAGATAGCGGCTGACCACGCTGACGTCGCGGATCAGATAGATCGTAGGAAGCGCCACGATCCAGACCCAGAGAACCGCAGAGAGCCAGCTTTCCTGGCGTCGCCGCTTCCTCCAGCGCAACGCAGCTGCGACGAGGCCGGCCAGAGCGACGGGTGCCGCGACTGCCAGCTGGGTCGCGAGGACGCGGAGATTCGCCAAGAGGCGCGACGGATCGAGACCCAGGGGCGTCGACTTCGCCTTGACCGTCTGCGGCCAGAGATGCCCGTAGCTGGGCAGCGCGTAGGCGGCCCACAGCCCGAGCGGGGCGACGAGCGCCACCCAGGCCGCGACCTCCGACCGCCGCGGTGACATCAGAAGGCGCAGCGCCACCATGGCCGAGAGCAGCACAGCCTCGGGCCTCACCAGCGGAGCGAGGCCGGCCGCGAGACACATCCCGAAGAGCGCGCGTGGGCGCCCTTGCTCACACCAGCCGAAGCGCAGGATCGCGACCACCAGAAGCGCCGCGAGAGCGGTTTCCATCCCGCTGGCGGACCAGCGGACGAACCAGGGCTCGACGGCGAAGGCGACTGCCACGAGCAAGCCGGAGAAAGCGTTGCGCGACGACGCCAGACTGAGCTGCGTCATCCAGAAGACGGCGACGGCGCCGCATGCAATTCCCAAGAACTTCAGCCACACGAATGCATCGAACCCAAGCAACACTCCGACGGCCCCCAGCGCCGCCCAGAGCGGGCTTGTCGCCGCGTGGATCGCCTCACCGCGCTGAAACACGAGTTCACCAGAGCGCGCGAGATTGCGGGCGAACTGCGCGTAGATGTAGCTGTCATCCGTGAGGTAGTTCCTGTACAGAGGCTGCTGCGCGAAATAGAGAGCCAGCGGAATCCAGGTCGCCCGCGTGACGCGCCTCATCCCCTCCCCCCTCGCAATCGGCGCCAGACGCCCAGCGGCCCGGCCTCGCGGAACAGATGCCACTGCGTGCGCTCCGACGCGCCCAAGAGACGCTTGAAATCGGCGACGCCAGCGAGCCCGTCGCTTGCGCCGAGATTCAGGACGCGCAGCCCGCGCCCAGCGGCGTACCGCGCCTCCTCGCGAATCAGATAGGGCGCGGGAAAGATCCCGTCGCGGCGCGCGGTCGCGCCGACCCAGGGGAAGAGCTCGTCGCCGTGTTCGCAGCAGAGATGCCCGCCGACGACTTCGCCTTCGTAACGGACGACGAACAGGGTGAACGCATCCATCTCCTCGAGCAATGCGACCAAGAATGGAAGCTCGAGCGGCCGCGTCTTCCAGAGAACGAAGTTTTCGGCGAGGATCGCGTGAAAGCGCTCGACGCTCGCCGCATCGCGGGCCATCTCGAAGACGAGGCCGCGCCTCTCGCTCCGATTGCATTCGTTGCGGCGATTCCTCGGGAAGCGCTCGCGCAAGAAGGTCTCGAATCCGCCCTCCAGCGACAGGTAACCCGCGGTGCGCGGCTCCAAGCTCGGCGACGGCGCGGCCAGTTCCGCGCGACAGAGCATCTCGCGCCGCAACGTCTCGAGCCGACCCATGGAGAGGAAGGCGTCGACGAGGGCCCACCGCTCCGCGGCGGCGGCCGCGATCGGGCCGCCGTAGGATCCGGCGGGTCCACTCGAAAACGCCTGAAAGCGCCCGCGGTGCTGGACCAAGAAGGGCAGCCCGCCCCGGAGATTGCCGGCGTCATCGCGCAGCTCCAGATAGGCCGCCTCGCTTCGTGGGCGCCACGCAGCGAAGAGGGCGACGAATCGTGGATCGTGGAAGCCACTGGCGGCGACGTCCGCGGCGGCCAGCGCCTGCCACTCGCCGCGATCGACCTGTCGCGTCCGCTCGATGCGCCAGGAGCTAGGAAGGTGGCGAGACATGGCTCTCGTGGTCGGGAATCATGGCCGCCAGTCGTCGACGCAGCTGATCGCGATCGACGAGTCGCGCGGCTTCGGCGAGCTCGTCGACGGCGGCATCCAGGTCGGCGACCCCGAGCAACTCGGGGCGCGCGACGAGGATCTGGGCGTGAGGACCCGGCGTCGTGGGTTCCGTTTCGGCCAAATAGCGCTCGTTCAACTTCTCGCCGGGCCGCAGTCCGGTCTCGACGATTTCGATTCCGTCGTCCTCGCCCAGGCCGGCGAGCGCGATGAGATCTCTGGCGAGATCGTAGATGTTGATGGCCTCACCCATGTCCAAAACGAAGATCTCTCCGCCAGATCCCTGGGACATCGCCTGGATGACCAGCATCGCCGCCTCTTTGATGGTCATGAAGTAGCGCGTCGCCTGACGATCGGTGACGGTCAACGGCCCGCCACGCCTCAGTTGTCGCTGGAAGATCGGCACGACGGATCCGCGCGAACCCAGGACATTGCCGAATCGCACGGCCATGGCCCGTGCGCCGCGCGCCGCCTCGGCCTGGACCAGGCTCTCGGCGATGCGCTTGGTCGACCCCATCACGCTGCGCGGAGAAACGGCCTTGTCGGTGCTCAACATGACGAAGCGCTCGCTCTGCACCTGGCGCGCGAACCGAAGCATGTTGCGCGTCCCAACGACGTTGACCATCACTGCTTCTTCAGGATACATCTCCATGAAGGGAACGTGTTTATGCGCGGCCGCGTGAAGGATGACGTCGGGACGGATGTCGCGTGCAAGAGCTTCGAGTCGTTCGCCGTCGCGAACGTCACAGATCACGACACGCGAGTCGTGGTAGCCGAGGCCGTCACGCAGTTCTTCGTCGATCTCGAAGAGACTGTTCTCTCCTCGCCCGAGGAGCCACAGGACATCGGGCGAGAAGTCGGCGAGGATCCTGCAAAGCTCGGAGCCGATGGACCCGCCAGCCCCGCTGACCATGACCTCACGTCCCTCGATCGCGTGCCGGATGGGGGCCTCGATGAGGTCGACGGTCTCGCGGCCGAGCAGATCCTCCGGCGCGATCTCGCGCACTTGGTTGAAGTGGACGGTGCCCTTGATGATGTCGCGGATGCCCGGCACGATGCGGACCGGCACGCGCGCACGCTGCGCGTTCAGCAGCAGCGCCCGAATCACACTTCCGGGGGCGGACGGAATCGCGAGCACGATCTCGTCGGCCTGGCGCTCACGCGCGACTTCGGCGACAGCGGCCGTGACACCCAAGAGCGGGATGCCGTCGACCTGCTCGCCGAGGGATGGGTCATCATCCAGAAATCCGACGACCTCGCGCCCGTACTCCTTCTCGGAGGCGAGCTCGCGGGCGATGAGCCTGCCCGCCTCCCCCGCGCCGACGATGAGGACCTTGCGTGTCATTTTTCCACCGCCAGGATCGCTTCGACGGCGCTGTCTCCGCGGATGACCTGGACGATGTAGAGTCCGCTGGCCACCGGACTCCCCATGCGGTCGGCGAGGTTCCAGACCGGATCAAGACCGGCACGGATGCCGGAGATCTCGCTGATCGGATTTCCCTGCATGTCGAAGATCTTGACCGTGGCGACGCCTTCGAATCCCGAGACGTATACACTCTGCGTAGAAAGACGTGCTGGATTCGGAAAGACGCGTAGCGTAATGTTGGGATCGACAATGGGCGCGAGTCCGCCGGCGTGAATACGAACGGCGCCACCGCTGGTGCTGAGGAAGATGAGATCTCGTTCGGCGTCATAATCGAGTCGATTGCAGCTCGGCGACGGTAGCGGGGAGAGAACCTCTGTCGAGAAGCCGTGCACGGCGAGCTGGCGCGTCTCGAAGGCGCTCAACGTCGTCCACGCGTCGATCGAATCTCCGGCGGGGTCGCGTCGGACTCTGTTCAGCCCTGCGTCCGTCGCCACCCAAGCGTCGCCGCGACGGTCGACCACGACGTCGAGAACGGTGCTCGAGAGCATGCCACCGCTTAGCCCTGCCTGCTCATACACTTCGACTTCGGTCGCGAACGAAGTGAACCGAAAATGGATGAGGCCCTCGTCGACGGTGCCCACCCAGACGCTCCCATCCTCGCCGATGGCCAAGGCCCGAGGTTGCAACAGGTCGACGAACCCGCCGAGAGCGCTCCCGTCGATCGTGCTCCAATAAAATGAATCGTCGTAGCTGTCGAGACTGCCGTCGTTGGCAAGGCCGTCGCTGTCCCAGCGCTGGAGCCCATAGCCGTCCAACGCGAACCAGACCACACCATCGGGCCCCGCGGCGACATCACTCACCGTGCCACGTGCGAGTTGCGAGGTCGTCGGCGCGAGCTTCAGCCATGAGGATGGCGAATTCGGGGTGCTCGGGTCCACGAGGACATCGACGCCCTGATTCAGAAGCGTGTCACTTCCGCGTCCGCTGCTGGCGAACCATAGGCGACCCCGCTCATCGATGTCGATGCGATCCACGTAGCGGCTCTGCAGCGGAGACCCGTCCTGTGGAAAATAACTCTCGTAGCCGGCGAGGAGCGGATCGTCGCTCGGGTCTGGCAGAATCCGTGACTGGCACTGCTCGAAGGACGAGACCCAGACATCGCCGCTCAACGTCGTCTGGAGCGCGATCTTGAACGAACCGTGGCAGAGGCCGTCGTCGTTTCCCGTGTCGAGCCGATCGTAGGACACGATGGTCCCGTCGGCCTGGATGTGATTGACGATTCCGCTCGGCGCGGCGTTGCCCAGCCAGAATCCGCCGGCGCGGTCCGACGAGATCCCCTGCACCCAGGCACGCGAGACGCCATCGCGGACGAGCTCGATGCTCTGCTGCTCGTTGCTCAAGAGTCCCCGCCTGCCCGCGTCCATGGCAGCGAGGTCGCGGCGTGTGCCGGAGATCCAGATCCCACCGGCGAGGTCGGCGGCGACGTCATAGAAGTCCCGCGCGCTGTTGTCCAGGTCGAGCCGTATCCAGTCCCCCGAGCTGCCCGAGAGAGTCCAGACCGTGTCGTCACTGCGGACCGCGTACCAGAGCGGGCCGATCCGCCGCACGCGCCGCAGATCGGCGGCGAGATTGGCGCCGAGGGGTAACCACGACTGCAGCTGCGCGTCGTAGATGAATGCGCCCCTACCTGTCGCCGCGACGACTCCGTCGCTGCTGGCATGCAGCCAGGCGATGTCCAGCTCGGCCGCCGTGTTCAGACCGCCGTTGCGAATGTCGAACGAGTTGGCCGCCCGATCGAACTGCGTGACGCCGCTCGGCCCCCCGAACCACACCTGGCCGGCGTAGGCCGCCAGCGCGCGCACGTCGTTGCTCGCGAGGCCATCATCGGTCGTGTAGGGCAAGCCAGTGCTGCCGCCGACGACGGGTCCGGCACCGTTCGGCGTGCCGTAGACGATGAAGGCGCCGTCGGCCGCGAGCGCCTGCACATGAAGATCGACCAATCCGGAGATGAGCCTTACGTCGCCCCCCGGGCCGATCCTCGCCGCGCCCGCATCGACGGTGCCGATCCACAGCGAACCTGTAGCATCCACGAGCATCGAGACGATGCGATTCGAAGGGAGACCTTCGCGCGTCGTCAGCATGCGCGACGTATCGAGATCTGGCCGGTAGAGGAGCAGGCCGCCGTCCTCGTCTGCCGCGACCAGTTCCTGCCCCCAGGGCTGCAGGAGCGCCCACTGATCGATGGGAAGAAAGAGTTCCCAGGCCAGTGGATTGCGAAGGGCAGCCATGCCCGACGATGCGAGCGAGGCCATGGCGAGCAGGCTGAAGATCAGACGGCGGAGGTGGTTCCGTTCCAAAGCTTTCGGCTCCAGAGCAACTGCGGAAGCGTGGACAGGAAGAGGCCGAGGTCGAGGGAAATCGACCATTGCTCCAGATAGTCCAAATCTCCGTTGGTCAGCTGCAAGATCGAAGGGTTGTCGATGTGGTGTCGCCAATAGCCGGTCAAGCCTGGATTCACCGCGAACCTTAGCCGTTGATGTGCCTGCAGCTCCTCCTGGTCTCCTTCGAGGATGGGATAGGGCCCGACGAGGCTGAGCCTACCCATCAGCACTTGAAAAAATACGGGGAATTGTGTGATCCCCCAGAGAGGCCTCGCGCTCTTGCTCCGCACGAGTTCGTTCCAGACGACCGAGCGTCGTGCCTTGCCGACGCGCCGCTGGCGTCGCAGGCGCAACAGGCCGCTGGAGACTCCGACGAGCAAGCATAACACAAAGAAGGGAAGCGAAAGAAGCGAGAGCAGGAGACCGACGGGCCGATCCACCAGAAGCTTCGTCCAGGCAGTATCTCCGCAGGCGGCCGGGCGCTCGACGGTGGCCCAACGGCGCCCGAGACGCTCGCACTGTCTTTGTTCGTCGTTTCGGCTGAGCCATTCGTGGCGGACGAGGACCCGATGGCCGAGGGCGGCGAGCTCGCGCGCGCAGCTCTCCATGCGCTCGTCCTTTTGGCCAGAATCGAGGACGCAGATCTCGTCGACCCTGTAGCGCTCGACGACCTGTGGCGCGTCCTCCCAACGGCCCAGAACGCGCTGCTGCGACATGGGTTCCGCCGACTCGGTCAGCGCGCCGGCCACTCGGCTGCGTGGGTCGCTGTCCGGATCGAGCCGCGCGTTCACCAGCGTGGCCCGCTCGCCGAGGAGAACGCAGCGGCGCCGATGACCTTCCCGCTCGCTGCCGCCCGCGAGAATGCGCCGGCGCAGGATGCCTACCATCTCGAAGCAGAGAAAAAGATAGGGAATCAACAAGAGCAGGACCGCGCGGCTGAATGTGCGCGTGTGCGACAGGTAGGTGCCCGCCATGATGATCAGCGCGATGAAGGCCGTCGCCCGGCCGATGTTGAGCCATCGCGTCCAGCGGCGCGTCGCCTCCGGCCTCTGGTAGCGACCGATCCACGGCAAGACGACGAGGCTGACCAGATTGGTGAACAGGATGAGCGGGAGATAGTCTCTCAGGTCGAAGAGCGCCTCGGGGAAATAGGCATCCAACGCGCGGCGCGTGAGGAAGGCCGCGAGGAACGCCAGATTCAGGGCCAGAACATCCCCGAGCACGGCGCCTACGCGCTCGAAGATGCCGCGCAGCCGCTTCGCGACATAGATCAGCGCCCCCCACTTGTCGTAGAAGCCAAGAAAACTGCGGACGTGATGCAGCATGCTCCTGCCGGCGCGCGTGCTGCTACGTTGATACTCGTGCACGAAGGTCGCGTCGGGGAGATAGTGGCATTCAAATCCCGCCTCCCACATGCGATAGCACCAGTCGACATCCTCGAAGTAGAGGAAGAAGCGCTCGTCCATTCCACCGACCGCCTCGAGCGCCTCGCGCCGCACCAGCATCCAGGCTCCCATGACCCAGTCGACTGGCCCCGGTTTCGACAGATCGTCGCCGAGCATGAGATGGGCTCGCAGCTCGGGATGCTGCGGCATCAACCTGCCGAGCGGTGTCCGGCGCAGGAGAATCGTCTTGAGAGTGTAGAAGCGGCGCGCGCTGCGCTGGACGTCGCCGCCCGGATCCAGCAGCTTGGCACCGACCAGTCCACACTCGGGGCGGGCACGCAGATAGTCGAGTGCGGCATCGACTCCCCCCTCCGAGAATAAGATGTCTGGGTTGAGCACCAAGATGTGCTCGCCGCGCGCGGCTTCGATGCCCTGATTGACGGCGCGCGCGTAGCCGACATTACTGCCATTGGAAAGCAGGCGGACGTGGGCCATCTCGACGCCGAGCCATTCGGCGACGCCGTCGCCCGCTGAGTTGTCGACGACGATGAATTCGTGGGTCGCGGCGATGGGGTGTTCGACGGCGCTCGCGAAGAGTCTTCGCAGCGGTTCCTTACTGTGGAAATTGACGACGACAAGACTGAGTTCGACCTCGTAGGACATGGACCTAGCGGCCTCCGAGAAGCCGCAGGCGCCAGACCATCCATGTGGCTTCCCAGATGATGCGCTTGCTCATCTTGCTCTCCCCGACGACGCGATCCGTGAAGATGATGGGGATTTCGAGAAGCCTCAGGCCACGCCGCCAAGCGTGGTAGTTCACTTCGATCTGGAAGCCATAGCCGTCACTCTTGATCCTGTCGAGGGGCAACTGCTCCAAGGTGCCGCGGCGGAAGCACTTATAACCACCCGTACAGTCCTTCAACGGCAGACCCGTGACGATGCTGGCGTACAGATTCGCGCCGACCGAGAGGAACAGGCGTGAGAGCGGCCAATTGATGACGGTGATGCCATGCAGATAGCGACTACCCACGACGAGATCGGCGTCCTCGATGGTCTCCAAGAAGGTGGGGATCGAATTTGGGTCGTGGGAGAAGTCGGCATCCATCTCGAAGATGAATTCCGCCGACGTATTCGCGAGGGCCCACTGAAACCCGGCGATGTAGGCCGAACCAAGTCCGCCCTTTACCTCGCGATGCAGACAGTGGAGCCTCGGCTCAGTCGTGCGCATTTCGTCGACGCGGGCGCCGGTCCCGTCCGGGCTGTTGTCGTCGACCACCAGCACGTGTAGATCCGCCGCCTGCTTCAATACCTCGGGCACGAGGCGAGCGATGTTCTTCGCTTCGTTATAGGTGGGGATGACGACGAGGGACCGCATATTCACGCCGGGGACCCCGTCGGTGTACGGCGACGCTCAAGAATCATCCCCACGGCGGCGGCGAGAATCATGACACTCCAACTGACTCGGGCCACCGACCTGCCGAGGGCATAGCTGCCGCCGGAGAATTCCATCTCGAGCAGATGTTCGCCGGCCGGGATCTCCACCGCGCGCAGCGCATAGTTGGCTCGCAGGATCTCGGCTTCCCGGCCGTCCAGGCGGGCCGTCCAGCCCGGATAATACGGATCCGCGAGGACGAGGATAGCATTGTCCTCGGTACTCACCTCCAGGCGCAACGAATCGAAGCCCGTGTCCTCCACCGAGACGGTCCCGTTCGCCGCCGCGGGGCCAAGCGTGTTGTGCGGTGTCGCGGGCAGGATGGCGCGTGTTCGGATGGCGTCGGGATCCCCGTTCAGACGCTCGAGGATCGAGGGATCGGGACTCTCGGCCCGCAGGTCCGCCCCCTGCCTCTCCAGCTCGAACGCCCCCACCAGCCAGGCACGCGGCAGGGCACTGCGGTTGCGATAGAGGACGGAACCGGCTTCAGAGTACGCGGGCTCTGGATCGAGCTGCATGCCGAGCGTGGCCAGCGTCGCGAGTGTGCTCTCCGGTAGACGGTCTTGGACCAACACCCACTCGCCGTGGAGCATGTTCACGAGCGCGACCGCCGGAGGCTGCGCCTCGAAGATGCGCCGGCGAATCTCCTCGTAGTTTTTGAGTTTCGCGGCGTGATAACCGCCGAGATTGACGACGCGCTGCGCCGCCAGCTCGTTGTCGCGGGAACGCTCGGGAACCCCGATGGGCCAGACGCGCGGGCGTTCCTCCTGGCCGCGGAGCCAGGTGGAGAGTTCCGACGCCGCCACGTAGCTCTTCACCACGTCCTGATCGCGAATCATCGGCGGAGATGGGGTCCACACGACGCCGCTCGCGCTCCGCGCGGGCCGCGTCAGATAGTCCTCCGGATGCTGAAGCGGCCGGCCCACTGCCACGAGATCGTACGAGAGCAACAGCACGACGACGGAGGCTCGCACGTCCGCGCGGATCCTACCCACCCACGGTGAAAAAACCAATGCGGCAATGAGGCAGACGAAGCCCAATCGCAGCGCATCGCCGCGCGCGATGTCCAGTGCGGGACGCAGCGCCTCCGTCGGCATTCCCTGACGCAGGTTCCGCCAGTGCGCGAGATGCTGCGACTCGAGCACACTCACGCCGACGCTTCCGAACAACAGAAG
>Ga0326597_10002345_pt1 | contig 28371 bp, 26 predicted proteins | sample RVTome_12_FD_203789 | JGI IMG/M metagenome (GOLD analysis project Ga0326597, IMG submission 203789) | Soil microbial communities from uranium-contaminated site in the Upper Colorado River Basin, Wyoming, United States - RVT100D185 | ecosystem: Environmental > Terrestrial > Soil > Contaminated >... | reverse complement strand
CCGTCGAGTAGACGATCCTCTCCACGTCTTCGGGGTCGGCCTCGGCCAGGTCGGAGACCGTCGGATATCGCTCGAAGAGGATCGGCGCCACCTTGTTCACGTTCTCGTCTGTCGTCTGGGCTGAAAGGACCGTGACCACGAGGAGCTGAAAGGGCGACTCGTAGTCGAGGGCGGTGCCGATGTTGGGATATCTCCGTAGGAGACGGTTGAGGATGGCTCGGGCTTTCCCTTTCTCGGCTCTCGAGGGCAGGGACCCGTCGGCTCTGCTCAGCGGCATGAGCCGGCATCGTATTGAACGACATTCCTCGTCCCTAGGTCAGATGCTGGTTTAGGTCGGGGCTCAGGATGGTAGGGCACCCCAGGAATCGACTCAGGAGATCGCTATGGGAGCCGACACCGGACTCGCTGCCCCTCACCGCCGCATCGTCATCGTCTCGATGATCGCCATCGGCATGGCCATCGCCATCGCTTCGCCGGCCTCGGCCGCTGGGCCTGACAACGGAAGGATCGTCTTCTCGTCGGACCGGGATGCCGACACCGAGGTGTACGTGATGGACGCTGACGGGTCTGATCCCACCCGGCTCACCACCCAGTCGGGCGAGGACTTCGAGCCGGCATGGTCGCCCGACGGATCGCGTATCGCCTTCACCTCCTTCCGCAACGGGGACCCCGAGGTGTACATGATGAACGAAGATGGAAGCGGGCAGACCCGGCTCACCAACGATGCGGCCTCCGACTCCCAGCCGGCCTGGTCACCGGACGGCTCCAAGATCCTCTTCACCTCCGACCGCGACGGCAATCAAGAGATCTACGTGATGAACGCCAACGGCACCTTCCAGACCAATCTGACCAGCCATCCTGGCGCCGACTCCCAGCCGGCCTGGTCACCGGACGGCTCCAAGATCCTGTTCACCTCCGACCGCGACGGCAATCAAGAGATCTACGTGATGAACGCCAACGGCACCTTCCAGACGAACCTGACAAACAATCCCGCCGCGGACGCCGAGCCTGCCTGGTCTCCTGACGGAGCCAAGATCACATTCACCTCTCTCCGCGACGGGAACGAAGAGATCTATGTGATGAACCCCAACGGCACCGACCAAACCCGTATCACCACCAACCCGGCAGCCGACGCCGAGTCGTCGTACTCGCCCGACGGGTCGCTGATCATCTTCAGATCGAGTCGGGACGGCGGCCAGGAGATCTATGTGATGGATCTCGACGGCAGCAACCCGACCAACCTCACCAATGACCCCGCCTTCGACATCCAGCCTGACTGGGCGCCGAGTGTGGACACCGCTGGCCTGGTCGATCCGGTGACCGGGGAGTGGCGGCTCAGGAATCTGGCCGGGGATGTGACCACTTTCTTCTACGGGAATCCTGGTGATGTGCCCTTCATGGGCGACTGGGACTGTGACGGGATCGACACACCCGGTCTGTTCCGCATCTCCGATGCGTTCGCCTACCTGCGCAATTCGAACACACAGGGGATCGCCGATGTCAGGTTCTTTTTTGGCAACCCTGCAGACATACCCCTGGCCGGGGATTTCGACGGGGACGGATGCGACAGCCTGTCCCTCTACCGGCCCTCAGAGCAACGCTTCTACATCATCAACCAGTTGGGAGCCAACGACGGAGGGCTCGGAGTCGCCGAATTCTCCTTCCTCTTCGGTGATCCAGGGGACAAACCGTTCGTCGGGGACTTCGACGGGGACGGCATAGACGAAGTCGGATTACACCGGGAGTCCACAGGGTTCGTCTACTACCGCAACACCTTGACCACCGGTGTCGCCGACAACGAGTTCTTCTTCGGAGACCCAGGAGACCGGTTCGTCGCCGGTGACTGGGGCCGGGTCGACGGGGTGGACACCCCCGGGCTGTTCCGACCTGGAAACACGACCTTCTACTTCCGGCACAGCAACAGCCAAGGCAGCGCCGACAGCCAGTTCATCTGGGGCCAGCCCGGCTGGCTGCCAGTCGCCGGGGTCTTCGGGCTCGACTGAACCTGAATCACATCGGCTGGGGCCTACCCTCCCCGGCCCATGTTCAGCTCTGATCGCAGTCGGGCGGTGTTGGCGCTTCTCGTCGCGTCGTTCGTTTTCGGCGCGACCTTCGTGGTCATCAAGTCGGCGGTGGAGCAGGTCGCGCCACTCACCTTCGTTGCCTGGCGGTTCCTGCTCGGGACTCTGGTACTGGCCCTCTTCGCCCTCCCCCGCGGGAAGGAGATCTGGTGGCACGGGACGATTGCCGGTGTCGCCCTGTTCAGTGGTTATGCGTTCCAGACGGCAGGGCTGACCGAGACCAGTGCCAGCAACTCGGCGCTGATAACCGGTCTCTATGTCGTGATCACGCCCTTCCTGGCTTCACTGTTCGCCCGGAGGAACCCGAGCTGGTGGAGCGTGGGCGGCGCGGCCCTGTCCTTCGGAGGTCTGATCGCGCTCACCGGGACCGACGGTCTCAGCTTCCAGCGAGGAGACCTGCTCACCCTGGCCTGTGCTTTCTCCTTCGCCTTCCACATCGTCGCCCTATCCCGTCTTGCCCGTCACCATCCGGTCGTGCCTTTCACAACGGTTCAGCTGGCAGTTACCGCAGTCCTCGCCTTTCCCGCCGCCCTCCTCGTCGAAGGCCCGATCCTGCCCCCGGGCTCGGTCTGGGGCGCCATCCTCCTCACCGGGCTCGGGGCCAGCGCCGGTTGCTTCGTCCTCCAGATCTGGGCACAGACGGTGGTCGGCGCCACCACGGCCGCGGTGGTCCTCGCCGCCGAGCCGGCCTTCGCCGTCGCCACTGCCTGGATTGTCCTAGATGAGAGGCTCACTCTGGCCGGTTGGGTGGGCGCAGCCATGATCCTCGTCGCCATCTACATCGTGGTCACCAAGCAGACGGACCGGGCCTCAGTCGAGGCCGAAGCGGTCACCCCGGCTCACTGACTCACCTGGTAGTCGTCGGAGCGCATCCGCCGGGCCAGCCTCATCAGGAGCCGGATCCCGAGCACCGATACGAACAGGCCCAGGGTGAGCAGGATCCCGATCTCAGCGGCTGTTGTGTAGGGGTTGTTGCAGGCTTCGATCCCAGCGGGGCACAGACCCCAACCGGTCCCGCCGTCGAGGAGGTCGATCAGCACGAGAATCGGGATCAGGGCAATGCCGATGGCGATCGCCGAAAGGACGAACACACCGAGGCGTACCAAGAACACAGCCACTGCAACGAAACGGTAACCGGATCCGGTTCCGATACAGGCATACAATCGCCGACCCGTGACCGGCTACCACCAGGAAGAGTTCAGCCCGGAGGAGAGCGCCGTCCTCCGTCGCTTCTTCACCAACCTCGATCTCCCGGTGTTTGGCCTGATCAATCTGCCCGAGGTGGTCAAAGGGGCGCTCTTTGCCCGCTACTCGCGGTCGGCCAAGTCTCTGCGACGTCTTCTTCTCGATGAGTTCGTGGCGGACCCGGATTCGGGGATCGACACCATCGCCAGAGCGGTCGACGATGACCCCCTGGTCGCCACCCGCAAGGCCGAGCAGCTCTATCACCGTGTCTTCTTCGACTACGGGGATGACTCGGTTGCCCAGCTCGGAGGCGCCCACCTCGCCTGTGAGCAGGCTTCGAACCTACTTACCAAGGTGCTGGAGTGGGGGCGTCTCGCCGCATACCTGGAACAGTCGACCCGATACATCCGCTACGACGCCCGCCTCGGCGACCGTTACCGGTACTTCATCCCGTCCGAGATCTCGGACTCATCGCATGCGCGACGGTATCTGGCCCACATGGAGCGGGTGTTCGACACCTACTCGGACATGGTGGCCCGGATGATCGCTAGAAACGAGCAGCTGCACCCGCGGGGGGAAGACGACTCGAATGCCGTGTGGAATTCCACGATCAGGGCCAAGGCGTGTGACACGGTCCGGGGCCTGCTCCCAGTGGCCACGCTCTCCAATGTGGGCATCTATGGCACCGGGCAGGCTTACGAGATGTCACTGGTCCGTATGCAGGCCAACCCGCTGCGCGAGGTGAGGGACTACGGGGAGATGATGCTAGGCGAGCTGAGGAAGATCATTCCCTCCTTCCTCACCCGGGTCGATCTCGAGGACCGCGGTGTGCGATGGTCGCAGTATCTGTCCGGGGTGCGCTCCGATCTCGAAGACCATGCCGCCAGCCTGGGGGGGCCGACCGACATCGGGCCCACGGTGACCCTGGTCGACTGGGACCCGGAGGCGGAGCTGAAGATCGCCGCAGCCGCCCTCTATGCCGTCTCCGAGTTGCCCGACGAGGAGTTGCTCCGACTGGCGCGGTCGATGACCGAAGCGGAGCGCGCAGAGATAATCGCCTCCCTGGTCGGAGAGCGGGCCAACCGGCGCCACAAGCCGGGGCGAGCCATGGAACGGACCACCTACCGGTTCGATGTCAGCTGTGACATCGGAGCCTTCCGCGACCTGCAACGTCATCGTCTGATGACCCTCGAGTGGCAGCGTTACTCGACGCGGCTCGGCTATGACCTTCCCCCCGAGCTCGAGGAAGAAGGCCTCGCTGACCGATGGCATTGGATCATGGCGGAATCCGGATCGCTCTATGAAGACCTGCGCAACGATCTCGGGGCCGACGCGGCCCAGTACGTGGTGCCCTTCGCATTCAACGTCCGGTTCGTGATGGAGATGAACCCCCGCCAGGCGTTTCATCTCATAGAGCTGCGCAGCCAAGCGGCCGGGCATCCCGCATATCGCCGGGTGGCCCACGAGATGCACCGGGCGATCGAGGAGGTCGCCGGCCACAGGTTGATCGCCGACGCGATGAGTCACGTCGACTACAGCGACGTCGAACTGGAACGTCTCGCCGGCGAGCGCAAGGCGGAACGACGCCGCGAGGCGGCGTCGAGGCAATAGGCGATAGGCCAGAACCGCTCTGGGTCTGGCTTGGGGCCCATTGCTTGAGGCTTGAAGCGGGCAACGCGTTAGCGTTGCCTGATGGCCCAATTCGATGTCGACGCCATGCTCCAGCGTTACCAGGAGCGCGCCGCCGCGGTGAAGGACCGCCCGCTCCCACCGGTGGCGGGTGACGAGCGCAAATTGTTCGTCGAGCGGGCGCAGACCGACTACACCGACTACGCCCTGATCGGCAGCGCGAGGTGGAGCGTGGAGGAAGGCGAGCTCGTCCTCCGCATACCTCTGAGCGGCTCCGGCTAGAGCTCGGCGCCCGTGCTCGAGAAACGTTTCCTCCTCGTCTCGGGGAAGGGAGGGGTGGGCAAGTCGGCCGTCAGCGCCGGTCTCGCCCTTCTCGGACAGCGACGAGGTCTGCGGGTCCTGGCCATGGAGATGGGCTCACCGGGAGGGCTCTCGGCACATTTCGGGAGCGGTCCTCTCGGGTTCGAGCCACAGGAGGTGAGACCCGGTCTCCACGCCATGCAGATGGTCAGGTCCGACGCCCTGCTCGAGTACCTCGCCCTTCAACTCAACATCAAGGGCATCACCAGGTTCGGCCCGTTCGCCCGCGCCTTCGACGCCCTGGCCACCACGGCCCCCGGCATCCGCGAGATCATCACGATCGGCAAGGCGATCTGGGAGGTGAGGGAAGACCGCTGGGATGTCGTGATCGCCGACGCACCCCCCACCGGTCAGATCGGATCATTCCTCCGGGCACCGGTGACCATCTCCGAGCTGGTGCCCTCGGGGCGGATACGCACCCAGGCGGAGATGATGCAGGAGATGCTCCATGATCCTGAGGTGACCGAACTGGTGGTGGTCAGCCTTCCTGAGGAGCTTCCCGTCACCGAGACCGAAGAGATACTCGACTGGCTGGGCAAGGAGGACGTAGTCGCAACGCCGACCGTGATCGGCAACCGGGTGCTCGACGAGCTGACCGACCCCGGCACCCCACCAGGCCCGGTCGGGGAAGCGGCCCAGCTGCATCGGTCGTTGTGGTCCGAACAGCTGATCTGGCTCGAGCGGCTTCCCCCCGACCACACCCTGCCCTACCTCCATGGCTTGTTTACACCAGGCGAGGTGGCGGCACGGATGGCCGACGAGTTCGAGATGATCACATGACGCGGACCGTGCTGATTACCGGCGCCGGCGGCGTGGGCAAGACCACAGTGGCCGCAGCACTCGGCGTGAAGGCCGCACGGAGCGGTCTGCGAACACTGGTGGTGACAGTCGATCCGGCCCGCCGCCTGGCCACGGCCCTGGGTGTCGAAGAGCTGGGCAACGAGCCCCAGCCCCACGCCGACGAGCCCGATCTCTGGGCGGCCATGCTCGACGCCACCGCCTCGTGGAGGGCCGTGGCGACGCGACATGCCGATCCCGAAGTGGCCATACGGCTCGCCGACAACGAGTTCTTCCGCGCCGCCTCCGAGCACTTTCCCGCATCGCAGTCCTATGCCGCGGCCGACCAGGCTGCGACCTTCGTCCAGGCCCAGGCCTGGGACCTCGTCATCGTGGACACGCCACCCTCCGGTGGAGGGATCGACTTCTTCTCCGCGCCGGCCCAAATGGCCGACCTGGTCGGCGGCCGTCTCCTGAGATGGATCACAGGCGGGCCCCTTCCGGGGAGGCGGGCCTTCTACAACCTGGCGGCCAAGCCGGTCCTTCGCATTGCCGACTCTGTGCTTGGTTCGGATCTCCTCGAACGAGTGGCCGAGTTCCTCCTCGATCTCAGGACCACCTACGACGGGGTCGCCCGACGGGGACGGGAGATCGAGCGCGTGCTGGCGTCGGCCTCGGTCTTCGTGGTGACGACGTCGGACCCGGCCCCGGTGCGGGAGGCGATCAAGTTCTACCGTGAGCTTCCTGGCCTCGCGGTGAGCCCGGCTGCGGTGATCTTCAACCGGATCCTCCCGGAGGGGTGGGCGGAGGCCACGGCACCCCCGGGCACATCGGTCGCCCTCGAGCAGAACCTGGCTCGCTGGAGTGCCGAGACACTGAGACAGCGGGACACTCGTGAGGAGTTCTCCTCTCGCTACGGGGCGCACATCGCCACCATCCCCTGGTCCCCCACCCCACCCACCGACCTCGACGGTTTGGCCCTGCTCCTCGACGGCTCCAAGGAGTTGCCCTGGGAAGCCATCGGGATGAGGGGCAAGTAGCCCGCCACTGGTCTTTGGCCCGACTCGCTTTATCCTGAGCCCTAATGGCTTCCGCCGCTGCATTCTTCGATCTCGACCGGACCCTCATCTCCGGCGCCTCGGCCTTCCCTCTCGGCGTCGAGGCCTGGCGTCAGGGTCTTGCCTCCAATCCGGACATCGGGCGTTGGGCTGTCTCCGCTCTCAGCTTCAGGCTCATGGGAGACAAAGGCAACGCTTCGGACGACTTGAAGGGTGACTTCCTCAGTCGTATAGCCGGGTCCTCGGTGCAGGCCCTCGAACTGGTGGGCGCCGCCGTGCTGCCCAAGCTCGTCGCCAGGGTGCGCCCCGAGTCGCGCAAGCTGATCAACCTGCATCACGAGTCGGGTCGGGACACGTGGATCGTGTCGGCTGCTCCGCACGAGATCGTCGAGCCCCTGGCCCGGTCACTGGGCATGACCGGTGCCATCGGGACCCGGGGCCGTGTTGTCGCCGGCCACTACACCGGTGAGCTCGACGGGCCCTTCATCTACGGCGCAGGAAAGGTGGAGGGCATGGAGAAGATCGCGGCCGATCTCGGCTACGACCTGGAGCGATGCTACGCCTATTCCGACTCCATCTCCGACCTGCCGATGATGGAGGCCGTGGGCCACCCGGTCGCGGTCAATCCCGACTCGCAGCTGGAAGGGGTGGCTCATGAGCGGGGCTGGCCGGTAGTGATATTCGCCCGCAGGACAAAGCGGGCCATCGCCGCCAGTGCGTTGGGGACGGTCGCGGTCTCTACCGCCTTGGCCGCATACGCCCTCGGCCGCAAGCATGGCCGGTCAACGGCACTGGCCCAGGTGGCACAGCGACAGATCTGGCCCTGGCGCGGCTGAGCTGTTCTCCCCTTCTCGGAAGGGGAGAACCGACCGAAACGAAGTGAGGAAGAGGGGGTTTGCCGCCTCGCCCTCAGAGAATGGCGCTCGGCCCGAGCAGCTCCTTCAACTCGGCGAAGAGGGCCGTGCGCGGCTCGACCCGATGGGCGTCGCTCAACTTGAGCACCTTGACTCCCTGATCGCTGGTCATGTTCAGGTAAACCGGAGCCGCCCCCGGGTGGTGGGAGAGGATCGTCTTGAGCCGCGCCACCAGCTCGGGGGTGAGGGTGGCTGCCGGTGTCTTGAGACGAACGGTCGAGTTGTCACGGATTTCGAGCTCTTTGAGCTCCCGGGCCATGACTTTGACCTCGTCACCACGATGGTCCAGGTATCCCGAGACGATCACCACGGCGTCTTCGACCACCACATGCCCATAGTCATTGACCGTCCGGGGGAAGGCGACCACTTCGACCGAGCCTTCCAGGTCCTCGAGTTGGAAGAAGATCATCGGGTCCCCGTTGCGGGTCCATCGCCGGGTTATCCCCGCCACCAGCCCTCCGACGGTCACGTTGGCCCGATCGGTCAGCTCTTCGAGTTGGCTGATCGTGGTCGTTGTCGCCGCAGCCAGAGACTGGCCGACCGAGAGCAGTGGGTGGTCGGAGACATAGAGACCGAGCATCTCCTTCTCGAAGGCGAGTCTGATCTTCTGGGGCCAGACCAGGGACGGGATCTCGATCGAGCCCTGTGACACCGCCTCGCTGTCCCCGGCGAAGAGGCTGAACTGACCCATGTCCTCGTTGCGCCGTCGCTCCAATGTCGCGTCGAGCACCTGCTCGTAGATCAAGGTGAGGCCCTTGCGAGGATGTCCCATCGCGTCGAAGGCTCCTGCCTTGATCAGCGACTCAACCGTTCGCTTGTTCAGTGCCGATACGTCGACCCTGTCCACGAAGTCCTGAAACGACTCGAAGGGCTGATCGGGCCTGGCCTCGATGATCTTCTCCACCACGGCTTCGCCGACATTGCGCACCGCGGAGAGCCCGAAGCGGATGCGGCCCTCCCGTACCGTGAAGTCGGAGTCGGACTCGTTGACATCGGGCACGAGCACCTTGATCCCCATCTGTCTGCACTCGTTGAGGTAGATCGCCGTCCTGTCCTTGTCCTTCTTGGTGGCGGTGAGCAGGGCAGCCAGGTACTCGGCCGGGTAATGAGCCTTGAGGTAGGCGGTCTGATAGGCGACCAGCCCGTAAGCAGCCGAGTGTGACTTGGCGAAGCCGTACCCGGCGAAGTGCTCGATGAGCCCGAAGATGTCGCTCCCGACTTCTTCGGTGTATCCCTGGGCGATGCAACCGGCGACGAACTTCTCCTTCTCGGCCTGCATCACCGACTTGATCTTCTTCCCCATCGCACGTCGGAGCGCCTCGGCATCCGACATCGAGTAGCCGGCGACTGCCTGGGCCACCTGCATGACCTGCTCCTGATACACCATGATCTGATAGGTGTCGGCCAGCTTCTCGGTGACCGCTGGGTGCAACTCCTCGATCGGGGCCCGGCCGTTCTTCCTGTCGGCGTAGAGGTTGTGCATGTTGGCCCCCATCGGCCCCGGCCGGTAGAGGGCGACGAGAGCGATCACGTCGTTGAACGAATCGGGTTTCAGCGACCGGATCAGCGACCGCATCGCGGTGCCTTCCAGCTGGAAGACACCGACGGTGCTCCCCGACTGGAGCAGTTCGAAGGTCTTCTCGTCGTGGAGAGGGACCGAGTCGATGTCGACCTTCTCCCCGGTGCTCTTCTCCACGAGCTCGAGACAGCGCTCGATGATCGACAGATTGCGCAGACCCAGGAAGTCCATCTTGAGCAGGCCGAGTGACTCGACCCCGTACATCTCGTACTGCGTCACCACCTCGGCGCCCTCGCCCTTCTGCTGGATGGGGACGATGTTGATCAACGGCTCGGGCGCAATCACCACGGCCGCGGCGTGAATCGAGTCCTGTCGGCGCAGGCCCTCCAGGCCCCGGGCGGCATCTACCGTCTCCCGCACCGCCGCATCGGTCTCGTACAGGTCACGCAGGCCCTGGGCATTGGCGTACCAGTCCTTGATGGTCGAGTCGGCATCGAGTGGAGGCGGGGTCAACACCTGCTCCAGGGTCGCCTCCCGGCCCAAGATGGAAGGGGGCATGGCCTTGGCCACCCGGTCACCCACACCGTAGGGATGACCGAGGACCCGGGCCGCGTCGCGCAGTGCCTGCTTTCCCTTGATCGTGGAGAAGGTGACGATCTGCGCCACCCGGTCCGGCCCGTACTTCTGAGCGGCGTAGCGGATCATCTCGGCGCGATAGCGCTCGTCGAAGTCCATGTCGATGTCGGGCATCTGACGGCGACCCGGGTTGAGAAAGCGCTCGAAGATGAGCCCGTAGGCAAGAGGGTCGAGATCGGTGATTCGCAGGCAGTAGGACACGATGGATCCTGCCGCCGACCCTCGCCCCGGGCCGACCCTGATCCCGCTGTCCCGGGCATGGCGGATCAGGTCCCAGACGATGAGGAAATAGGCGGGGAAGCCCATCTCCTCGATGATCTTCAGCTCGTGCTCGACCCGGTCCCACACCTCGGGGCTCGGATCGGGGCCATACCGGTCCCTGGCTCCTTGGTCGACCAGCTTGCGCAGGTAGCTGACCTCGGTCTCGCCTGAGGGCACGGGAAAACTGGGGAGAAGGATCTTTCCGAACTCGAGGTCGACTTCGGCCCGCTCCGCGATCCACAAGGTGTTGTCGCATGCCGAGGGGAAGGTGTCTTCGGGAAAGAGACGGCGCATCTCGGCAGCCGTCTTCAGGTAATGCTCGTTCCCTTCGAAACGGAGACGGCCCTGTTCGTCGCGCAGCGACCCGGTCTGGATGCAGAGCAGCACGTCGTGGGCGTCGTGCTCGGCCTGGCGGGTGTAATGGGCGTCGTTGGTAGCGAGGAGCGGGGCCCCGGTGCGCCGCGAGATCTCGAGGAGGTCGGGCATGATCGCCTTCTGCGCGGCGAGCCCGTGGTCTTGCACTTCTATGAAGAAATCGTCCCGGCCGAAGATGTCCTGGAACCTGCCCGCCGCGGCCAGGGCGGCTTCGAAGTCGCGGACCTGACCCTTGTTGCCCTCCTCACTCATCGAATCCGGGGCCAGGAGCTGGGGCACCAGCCCACCGAGACAGCCGGAGGTGGCGATGATCCCCTCGGCATGCTCGGCGAGCAGCTCGAAGTCCATCCTCGGCTTGTAGTAGTACCCCTCGAGGAAGGCCCGGGAGGAGAGCTGAAGCAGGTTGCGGTACCCGATCTCGCTCTCGGCAAGGAGATTCATGTGGAATCGCCGGTTGGCGCCGGCGGTGGGTCGATCGAAGCGTGACCCGTCGGTGAGATAGGCCTCTATTCCGATGATCGGCTTGACACCCGCCGTTTTCGCCGCCTTCACGAAATCGACCACGCCGTACAGGACACCGTGGTCGGTGATGGCGATCGCCGGCTGATGGTCCGCGGCCGCCGCCGCCACTACGTCCTTGATCCGGGCCGCACCGTCGAGCATGGAGTATTCGGTGTGGAGGTGGAGATGGGCGAATGACACGGCTGTCATTCAAGGTAGCACATGGGCCCGTCCCCTCGGGACGGCCAGGAGGGCCCTTGTCACCTACGCGAGTCCCCGGCGATGGGCGGGAGGCGAGCGGCGACCAGGGCGGCAGCGAGCATGACTGCCAGACTCACCCCGTGTGCCACCGTGAAGCCGCTGCCGAGGGCCACCACGGCCTGGCCGGCCAGGTCGCCGGTCTCACCGGCCAGTGCCGCCCGAACCGATGCGATGTCCGTCACCGATCGCGCCACCGTGGCCAGGATCACGCCTCCGGCCAAGCCTGCCCCAACCGTCAGCCCGACCGTCCTCATGAATGCGTGCGCCGAGGTGGCCCGGCCCGCGAAGTCGTCGGACACGGAGAGACGGACCATCTGGAGGGCCGCATTGGTGACAGTTCCCACCGAAAGGCCCATGGTGAAGTAGGCGGCATAGACCACCGGCAGCGGGGCGGCCAGGGCCACGGCCAACCCGGCTCCGGCGATGGCGGGCAGTCCGACCCAGGCTCCTGTCTGGAGCACGGTTCGCTCGCTGACCCGATCCGTGATCCGGCCCGCGATGTTTGCGGCCAGGGTCCAACCGATAGTCAGCCAGAGCACAGACCACGCCGCACCTGACGCAGTTGCGCCGCGGGCGCCCCGCACGTACACCGGGAGATAGGCGGAAAGCCCCAACATCGCGACCAGGGTCAGCGAGGCGGCCAACGACAGGTGGCGGAAGGGTGGCGAGCCGATGAAGCGGGGATCCAACAATGGCGAGCGGTGCCGGCTCATCCGGCGCCATGAGAGGACGCCAAAGGTCACAGCAACGGCGGCAAGCGCCACCGAGGCCGTGTTGAAGTTGGACACCGCCCCGAGCAAGGCGCCCACGGTCACCACCAGCATCCCGACGCCGGCCCAATCGACCTGAAGCGGCGCCGGTTCGATCGGCCCGGGTAGCGCCCTCCACCCGGCGGCCAGAGCCACCACGCAGATCGGGGGCATGATCAGGAATATCCAGCGCCAGGAGCCGAATTCGAGGAGGACCGCCGCCAGCGCCGGCGAGGCGAAACCGAGGATCCCCCACACGTTGGAGTTGGCGGCAAAGGCTCGGCCCATCAGATGGCCCGGGTAGACCAGGGCAACGGCGGCGATGCCGACCGAGATGATTGCCCCGCCCGACGCCCCCTGGAGCACCCGTGCCGCGACCAGGAACGGCATCGAGTCCGCTGCGGCGGCGGCCAACGACGAAAGGGCAAATCCGATGGTGGCCCAGCGAAACACGTTGGCGGTGCCGAGCGAGTCTATGAACGACCCGGTTACGGCCGTGGTCACCCCGGAGGCGAGCAGGAACGCGGTGATCACCCAGGGCAGGAGGCGCACCTGGCCAAGTTCGGCGGTGAGCTGGGGAAGAGCGGCCGTGACCGCCAAGCTCTCGAAGGCGACGATGGCCACAGTGGTGAAGATGGCAATGGCCGCTGGCAGGAACTGCCGGGAGAGGATGGAACGAGGGACCGCCATGGGCCCCCCAGCATGGCAGGCTCCCGGACCGGCCCCGTTCTACAGGTTCACTGCCACTACGGCTAGGGCGGCTACGGCGAATCCGACGGCCGAGCGCATCCGCTGTGCGTTAGGCCCGCTGATACGGCTCCATACCAGCCCGATCAGGAACCCGGCCACCAGACCTCCGAGATGCGCCTCCCAGGCTATGCCCCTGAAGATGAAGGGAAGGGCGGCATTGATCAGGAGCAGGAACCCGAGCTGACCGAGCAGCGCCCGCCCTTGGAGAGTGTTCCTTCGATATATCGCCCAGCTCAACCAGATCCCGAACAGACCGAAGATTGCCCCGGAGGCGCCGACCGCGGCGCCCTGGCTGCCGAGATAGAAGAAGACGGCGCCGCCCACTCCGGCTGAGGCCAGATACAGGCTGACGAAGGGCCCGGTGCCTACCCCACGCTCGATCTGCGGGCCGAGAACCCACAAAGCCCACATGTTGAACAGGATGTGGGTCAGCGACCCGTGCAGAAGCACGACCGTGAACAGCCGCCACCATTCGCCCTCGGCCACCAGCTGATTCACCTGGGCGAACCGGCGCAGCAGGTCTTCGTCGAGGCCGACTCCTCCGAGCAGTTGGAAGCCGACGGCGAGAGCGATGAAGGTCACCGTGGCCGGTGCACCGGACGTCGCCGAGGCTCGACTCCGCGCCGCGACCGGTATCACCTCCTGGACACCCTCGGTCCGGAGGCACTCGGGGCACCGCTGCCCCACCGAGGCGTCGGTGGAGCAAGACGCGCAGATGGGCCGCCCACAACGACTGCAGCTGAGCATCGTCTGGCGGTCGGGATGCCGGTAACAGACCGGGGCCGCGGTGGTGTGATCCTGGGTCACGGTCGGAACGGTAGAGCCGCCATACGCCTACGGGTCCGCCTTCGCCCGCAACGAGCCGAGGACATCGGCCAGATCGGGAGGAAGTGGTGCGGTGTAGGCGACGTCATCGCCGGTGGAAGGGTGCCGGAGCCGGACTGTCCTGGCGTGGAGGAAGATTCGAGGGGATGTCACCGCCTGGTTCAGGGTGGAGTAGGCCCTGTCCCCGATCACCGGGTGGTCGATCGCTGCCATATGGACCCGGATCTGATGGGTCCGCCCCGTCTCCAGAGCCACTTCGAGGAGAGTCACGTCTGCCTCCGGGAACTCCTCGACAACCTCGTAATGGGTTACCGCAGGCTTACCCCCGACGACCACCGCTCGCTTCGTCGGCCGGGCCGGGTCGCGCCCGATTGGGGCGTCTATGGTTCCGGTCGGCGTGGTGAACCTCCCGTGGACAAGAGTGCTGTAGACGCGACCGATGCGACGTCGGGCCAGGTCTGAGCGCAGCACGTCGAAGGATGCGTTGGTTCGAGCCACCAGCAGGACACCGGAGGTGTCCCGGTCGAGACGATGCACCAGACCCCAGCGGCCCGGATCACCGACTCCCTCCAGCTCCGGATACCGGTGGAGGAGCCCGGCGGCCAGGGTGGCTTGTCTGCCTCCTGCGCCGGGGTGAACCACGAGCCCGGCCGGCTTGTCCACCACGATGAGGCTTGGATCCTCGTGGATCACGCCGAATTCGACCGGCTCCGCCCGGAGCTCGATGACGGCGACCGGCTTCGGTGACTCGACGATGGCGCCGGCCCAGGCCCGATCGCTGGGCCGGGCCGGTGACCCGTCGAGGAGCACGCCGGCGTCGAGTAACGCCCTCGCCTGAGCTCGGCTCACACCGAGCAGATCGGCGAGAACCCTGTCTACGCGATCCCCGTCGAGCCGCTCGGGGACTTCGAGCCTCAGCGTGTCAGCCACGCATGGACCACCAGCAGGGTCACCGCAATCGTGATCGACATGTCGGCCACGTTGAAGGTCGGGATCCACCACAGGTCGATCCAGTCGATGACCTTGCCGTCGAGGAAGCCCGGCCCGCGGAAGATGCGGTCGACGAGGTTGCCCAGCGCTCCCCCCACGATGAGGCCGTAGGCAATTGTCTCCATGGCGGGACGCTCGAGACGGATCGACCAGAGGAGCCCGACGCTGACCACGATCGCAGCGACACCGAGGAAGGGCCCGGCGTCCTGGAAGAGCGAGAAGGCCGCCCCAGGGTTCTCGGTGAAACTGAGCCGCAGGAAATCCGGGACAACCACCAGAGGTGCCTCGGCGAGCTCGATCGACGCCCAACGCTTGGTGAGCGCATCGACAGTCACCACGAGGGCCGCCAGCCCAGCCCCCACCGTGTATCTGCGGGTCAAACCCTGCGTGCGCAGTCGACGCAGAGCGTCGCGTAGGGCAGGGCTTCCAGTCTGGCCAGGGGTATCGACTTGCCGCAGCTCTCGCATATGCCGTATGTGCCTTCGTCCATCTTGGCCAATGCCCACTCCACCTTGCTCAGGAGGTCGAGCGTGTTCTGCTCGAGAGAGAGCTCCTTGGCGTATTCCAGCTTGGTGGAGCTGGCCTCGGCGTTGCCCGGGTCGGGGCTGCGATCCGAGGAGCTCTCGGACAGCCGAGCCTCCTCCAACTCCTGCTCGTATTCGTCGACCAGCTCCTGGAGCCGCCCTCGCTCCTCTTCGAGCCTGGCTCGGAATTTGTCGACCGTTGACTTGGCGAGCTGTCGCGCCACAACATCCCCCTCGTAAAGGGCGGGAACCCTACCAACGCCTGGCCGCTATTGGGAGAGTTTGGCCAAGGCCTCCTCGATTTCGATCCGCCGCGCCAAGAACACCTTCTCCCTCCCTGTCACACCGCGGAGAAGTTCGACCCGGACCCCGAGACGATCGGCCAGGAGTCGGGACACCTGCTCGTTGGCCTGGCCGGCTTCGGGCGGCGCCATCACGCGGACCTTGACCCGCCCGTTGTGCCAACCCGAGATCTCGTTCTTGGCGGCACGCGGCACCGCCCAGACCCTGACCAGCACCCCTTCGGGATGGGCAAGCACAGGGACGTCGTCCACCATGTCACGGTACCCGCCCCTGATTGCCAACTAGCAGTACCAGCCACTCGACCACCCCTACCATCCCCACTCCCATGTCATCGGACGAGAGAGTCACGCCAACTCCCAGGACCACGTTCACCCGTGTCGGCCCCAATGTGGACCTTCCGGCTATGGAGAAGGAGGTTCTTGGCCTGTGGCGGGAGACCAAAGCCTTCGAGGAGTCCATCCTGCGACGCCCGGCCGACAACGAGTACATCTTCTATGACGGCCCGCCCTTCCCCACCGGCAGCCCTCACTACGGAAACCTCCTCGCCGGGGTGATCAAGGACATGGTGCCCCGCTACTGGACGATGCGGGGATACCGGGTGGAGCGGCGTTTCGGCTGGGACACCCACGGGCTGCCCGTCGAGATGGAGGTGGAGAAGCGGCTCGGGATCTCCGGGCCGAAGGCGATCGCCGACTACGGGGTCGACCGGTTCAACGAGGCCGCCCGCAGCGTGGTGCAGGCCAATACCGAGAATTGGGAGGTGCTCACCGAGCGCATCGGGCGCTGGGTCGACTTCGAGAATGACTACAAGACCATGGACCCCGAATTCATGGAGACAGTGTGGTGGGTCTTCAAGCAACTCTGGGAGAAGGGACTCGTCTACAAGGACTTCAAGGTGCTCCCCTACTCCTGGGGCGCCTCGACCCCTCTCTCCAACTTCGAGGCCAACAAGGACTACCGCGACGTCGAGGACCCCTCGATAACGGTCCGGCTCGAGGTCCTGGAGGGGTCGGGGCCAGTTGTCGCCGGCGACCAGCTGCTCATCTGGACCACGACACCCTGGACGCTTCCCGGCAACCTGGCCGTGGCGATTGGCGAAGAGAACATCTACGTCCGGATCGCCGACAATGGGGACCACTACTGGATTGCGAAGGAGCGCGCCTCCACAGTGTTCGGCCCGGACTATCAAGTGATGACCGAGGCCAGAGGCTCAGAGATGGTGGGAGTCTCCTACCAACCCCCATTCGACTATTTCAGGGGGGAGCGCGAGCGTGGGGCTTTCCGCATCATCACGTCCGATGAGGTCACGGTCGACGAGGGAACCGGGCTGGTGCACATGGCCCCGGCCTACGGCGAGGCTGACTTCTACGCCCTCAAAGCGGCGGGGATAACGGCTCTGGTCGACCCGGTGGACGCCGAGGGCGCCTTCACCGAGGAGGTGCCCGAGGTCGCCGGTGTCAACGTCAAAGAGGCCGACGCCACCCTGATCCGACTCCTCCGGGAGTCGGGCAAGCTGGTCCACTCCACCCGCATCACCCACTCTTACCCGTTCTGCGAGCGGACCGGTACTCCCCTCATCTACAAGGCCATCCCCACTTGGTTCGTCAGGGTCGAGGAGATCAGGGATCGCATGGTCGAGATAAACGACTCCATCCACTGGGTCCCTGACTATGTGGGCACGCGCAGGTTCGGCAACTGGCTGGAGAACGCAAGGGACTGGGCGGTCAGCCGCAACCGCTACTGGGGGTCGTGCATCCCTGTCTGGGAGTGCACCGACTGTGAGGAGACGGTGGCCGTCGGCTCTCTCGACGAGTTGCAGGCCCTGTCCGGGCAGCGACCCAACGACCTGCACAAGCATGTGGTCGACGAGATCGGGTGGCCCTGCTCGTCCTGCGACGGGTCGATGATCCGGGTCCCCGAGGTGCTCGACGGGTGGTTCGAGTCGGGCTCGATGCCCTACGGGATGCTCCACTACCCGTTCGAGAATGCCGAGCGGTTCGAGGCTGCATTCCCGGCCAAGTTCATCGCCGAGGGCCTCGACCAGACCCGGGGGTGGTTCTACACCCTGATCGTCCTCTCCACCGCCCTCTTCGACAAACCGGCCTTCGAGAACTGCGTGGTCAATGGTCTGATCCTGGCCGAGGACGGGCGCAAGATGTCGAAGAGCCTGAAGAATTACCCCGACCCGTCCGGAATTTTCGACGTGATGGGGGCCGATGCCCTGCGCGCCTTCCTCATCAACTCACCTGTGCTTCGGGCCGAGCCGCTTCGCTTCAGCAGTGACGGCGTGGCGGACGTGGTGCGCACGGTGCTGCTCCCCATGTGGAACACCTACAGCTTCTTCACCACCTACGCCGAAGCCGACGGGATCACCGTCTCTGACCTGGAGGCGGCGCCGCCACCGGGAGAGCGGCCGGAGATGGACCGCTGGATCCTCTCTGTGCTGCAGAGCCTGGTCTCCGAGGTCAACGAGCAGATGGAGGGCTACTACCTCTACAACGTGGTGCCGCCCATCCTGGCGTTCATCGACCATCTCACCAATTGGTATGTGCGTCGCTCGCGGAGGAGATTCTGGCGGGCCCGGGGGGAGTCGGGCGAGGGTGACGCCGACAAGCTGGCCGCGTTCGCCACTCTCTACGAGGTCCTCACCACGTTCATCGAGGTTCTGGCCCCGGTCCTCCCCTTCATCACCGAGCATCTCTATCAGGACCTGGTGGCGCGTCACCATCCCGACTCCGCCACGAGCGTCCATCATCGCGACTTCCCCGACGCCGACGTCGCCCTCATCGACACCGGGCTCGAGGGCTCGATGGAGGTGGTGAGAGAGGTGGTCAGGCTGGGCCGCAATCTTCGCAAGCGGGAAGGGCATCGGGTCCGTCAGCCCCTGTCCCGTCTCACCGTCCTCACCCGCGACCCCGAGGTCAGAGCCGCAGTCGCCAACCACGTCGGGGTGATCTCTGACGAGCTCAACGTCAAGGAGGTGATCACCTCCGCCGACGAGGCCGACCTGGTGTCGCTGTCAGGCAAGGCCAACTTCCGCACCCTCGGGCCGATCCTCGGCCCCAGGATGCCGGAGGTGGCGGCTGGAGTTGCCGCGTTGGGCCAGGACGACCTGGAGAGGCTCCTCGGCGGCGGAACGGTGACCGTGGCCGGTCACGGGTTGAGCAGGACCGACGTCCTCCTCGAGCGAACGCCACGGGAGGGCACCATCGTTGAGACAGGCACCGAGCTGGCTGTCGCACTCGACACCTGGGTGACCGAGACCCTGTTTCTCGAGGGGCTGGCCCGGGAGATCATTAGCCGGGTGCAGAGGATGCGCCGGGATGCGGGGCTCGATGTGACAGATCGCATCGAGATGGAATGGTGGAGCGAAGACTCCGAGATCAGGGCGGCCATAGCCGTTCACCATGAGCTGATGGGGGCCGAGCTGCTCGCCTCGTCCATCACCGAGGCCGCTTCCCCCCTCCCGGGTGTGATCGATCTCGGAGACCGGGTCCTCGGCCTCGCCATCGCCCCGGTCAAGACCGGCTAGGCCGCTCGTTGAGAAACCAAGGTCCCGACCCCGGATCCTCGGTCAGATCTCCTCGCCCTCATCCTCGACGCCCACTCCCTCGATCTCAGAGGAGCCCGCCTGGTCTTCCTCGTCGGATGTGTCCACGTCCTCCATGTCGAGCTCCAGCCCGGCCTCTTCGCCCTCGTCGTACCGGTCCGGCTCGGGCCCGTCCAAGTCGTCCGGAGTGTGGTTGTCAGGGCTCTGGAGTGGGGGGCTGCTGAAGTCGAGGCTCCCTGGCTCGGGACTGTCATCCTCCCCGGCGGCTTCTTCGACCGAACCGGCGACCTCGCCCCGAGCGCCCGCAACGGCTGCATCCATCTCGTCCAGCTTGTCGGCAACGCTGGTGGCGAGAACTGCGAGCTGGGTGCGAACTGCGGCGACGAGCCCCGTCATATCGGCCATCTCCGCCTCCATCGCGGCCCTTCTCTCCTCCCGCTCCTTGGCGAAGGTGTCCGCCTCGGATTGTGCGTCGCCCACCATCCTCACGGCCTCGCTGCGGGCCTCTTCGAGTATCCGGTCTGCCGCCTGCTGGGCCGCCACCAGAGCCCTCCCCACGGCCGACTCGTCGACCCCCGGCGCTGGGGCCGGGGAAGACGCCACCGGTGATCTCGCCGCCACGGCCTCCCGGTCCTGCTCCACCTCGGCTAGGCGCGCCCGGGCCCGCGCCAGCTCTTCCTCCAGCTCGCGGACTGCCACGACCATCTCGTCGAGGAAGTCGTCCACCTCGTCGAGGTCGTAACCGCGCAGAGCCGTGGAGAAAGTCTTCTTCTCGATGTCCGCTGGTGTTATTGCCATAGCTGTCTGCCCCTTGGTTCTTCAGTGAGATTAAGAATGAAGTCGGCCCGGTCCAAGGATCAGAAGGTCCTGGCGATCACACGCATCAGGAGTTGCAGCCCGATGATGAGCACGATCGGAGAGAGGTCGAGCATTCCCCCGCCTATGCGAACCGGTGGGATGACGCGGCGAAGGGGAAGGATCACCGGGTAGATGATCCGGTCGAGGAACACGTTCAACTTGCCCAGGGGGTGCACCGACGAGGTCGGGATCCAGGAGAGGATGACCCAGGCGATCACGGCATAGAAGTAGACCTGCAGGATGAGGATCAGGATGCCGGCGAGGTCCACTGGTCAGTCGTCGACGTCGTCGAGCTCGTAGGCACCCAGGGTGGAGAGACGGCGCTTCTCATCCCTGCTCAGGGTCACCCTCGGGGGAAGAACCACAACGAGCCCGTCGCCGACCTTGCGCATGGCGCCGTCGAGTGCGTAGATGAGCCCGGACGAGAAGTCGACAACCCGACGTACCAGGTCGTGGTCGGCCTGGCGCATGTCGAGGACAACGGGCACCCGATCGCGGACCCGGTCGGCCAAGATCCGGGCGTCGCCAAACTCCTCGACGAGGATGATGTCCGACTGCACCTCTACCGGGCGCACCAGCCCAATTGTGTCCATCCCCTCCCGGATCTGGGGCCGGGTCGCCGCCCGGGAGGTCGGGGGCGGCTCCACCCGTCGGCTCTGGGGGATGGGCTCGACACGTCGCGGCTCCACCCGGCGGGTTGGCTCCTCGATCGGCCCGGGCTGGGATCGCTCGCCCCCCTCTGAATCCATTTGGTCCTCGTCAACCAGCCCCAGGTAAACGAGAGCTTTCGAGAACAGTGACGACATACCACTCCGGTCAGGTGCGTTCCCCAAAGATAGCCCGGCCAACGCGAATAATTGAGGAGCCTTCCTCCACCGCCACCTCGAAGTCGTCGGTCATTCCCATCGAGAGCTCCTCGATGGCGGGATGGTCCCGGGCCAGGTCATCACGGAGACTTCGCAGCAAGGCGAAGTGGGAGCGCTGGTCTTCGGGATCGTCGGTGATAGGTGGTATCGCCATCAGCCCTCGCACCTCCAGCCCCATCGCCACGATCCGCCCCAGGGTGGCGCGAGCCTCTTCCGGCATCACCCCGGACTTCTGCGGCTCGCGACCGGTGTTCACCTGGAGGAGGACCGGTGGAGGCAGACCATTCCCCTTGGCCCAGGCGCCGGCCAGAGACTCCCTGTCCATGGAGTGGAGGAGGTGTGTGATCGGGCGGACCAGGCGAGCCTTGTTGGCCTGCAATCCACCAATGAAGTGCCAACGGATGTCGTCGGGGAGCCGCGCCGCCTTGTCCGCCATCTCCTGGGCCCGGTTCTCGCCGAAGTCACGGTGGCCCATTTCGTAGACGGCCCCGATGTCCGAGACCGACTTCGCCTTGGACACCGCGACCACAGTGACTGAGGCAGGGTCCCGACCGACCCTTGCCGCGGCCGCGGCCGCCCGTGACACGACATCCTCGTAGCTCATGGGATCCATGCGATGCTGGCATGACGGAACATGGTCCGGTTCTGACGGTGGCTGTACAGCCCGGGATCGTGCATGGTGCAGGCGCCGGAGATCCAGACCTCGACGCCTTCGAGCTGTCGTCTCAGCGACGAGGCCAGGTCGACCGACACCGTTCCCCACCTCGTCTCGGCGAGATCATGGGGGAATCGCTCGCCAACCTCGGGCCCGACCTCGAAGCAACAGGGTCCGATTCCGGGCCCGATCGCGGCCAGCTTGGGCTCATGTCCTCGAGCCGTCATCTCCGCCCGCAGTGCGGTGACCACACCGTTCGCCGCTCCCCGCCAACCGGCGTGAGCCACCCCAGCCGCGGTCTCGGCCTGCAACACCACGCCGAAGCAATCGGCGGTGAACACGGCGAGGGGTAGACCGGGGACATCGGTCCACAAGGCGTCGGCCTCTTCGAGCTCACCGGGCTCGGTAGCCCTGCTCGTCCTGCTCCCGTGGACTTGCCGCACCGTCGCCCAACGCCTGGAGATGCCGAGCCAGGACGACACCGCCGAGCGCGCCGTCAGATCGTTGCGCTGGTCACCCTCTTCTCCGTCGGTGAAGGCCACCCCGTCGACACCGGGGGGCCGGTTCATCCCTGGACGAAGGTGGGGATGTCGAGGGCGTCCTCTCCCTCGTCGAACCCTGAGTACGGGCGGGTGGAGGAACGGGTCTGGCCCTGCCTGGTCTGTCTCCTCGCCTGGAAGCCGGCGGCGATGACCGTCACCTTCATCTCCTCGCCGAGATCGTCATCGACGATGGCGCCGAAAATGATGTCGGCCTCGGTGTCGGCGTGGTCGGCGACGACGCGAGCCGCCTCGGTGGCCTCGTGCAGGGACATCGACGATGGGCCGGACACGGAGAGGAGGACTCCCTTCGCCCCTTCCATCGATGTCTCCAGCATCGGGCTGGAGATTGACCGCTCGGCGGCCTGCCTGGCCCGGTTCTCCCCGGTGGCACGGCCTATGCCCATGACCGCCGACCCGGCGTCGGACATGATCGTTCGCACGTCGGCGAAGTCGACGTTGATGAGGCCAGGGGTTGTGATCAGATCGGTGATGCCCGCCACACCGCTCATCAGCACCTCGTCGGCGAGCCTGAAAGTTTCGGCGATCGGCGCACTCGGGTCGCCGACGTCGAGCAACCGGTCGTTGGGGATCACGATCAAGGTGTCGACAGCATCTCTGAGATCGTCGATGCCTTGCTCGGCGTGGACCGCGCGCCGTCTCCCTTCGAACCCGAACGGCCTGGTCACCACCCCGACAGTCAGGGCTCCCACGGAACGGGCGACCTCGGCCACGATCGGCGCGCCACCGGTCCCGGTCCCGCCGCCCTCACCGGCGGTGATGAAGATCATGTCCGACCCTTTGAGCACGTCCTCCAACTCGGCCTTGTGCTCTTCGGCGGCAGCACGACCGATCTCCGGGTTGGCGCCCGCGCCCAGACCCCTGGTCACCTCACGCCCGATATCGAGCTTGACATCGGCATCGCTCATGAGCAGAGCCTGCGCATCGGTGTTCAGCGCGATGAACTCGACACCGCGTATGCCCGCTTCGACCATGCGGTTGACGGCATTGACACCGCCTCCGCCGATCCCTACGACTTTGATGACGGCCAGATAGCCGCCGCTCGACGAGTTCACCACAATTCCTCCAGTGGAAATCGAAAGCTGAAGTAGAGGTTTACCGTTCGCCGGTGGGTTAGTAAAGTGCCAATCTCTAAGCCTCAACTAGACGTTCATACTTGACCCATCGCTTCTCATGGCGGTGAGACGGCGGGATGAGTCGGTGCGATCAAGGTCAGGATCGAGCCGGCGGCGGGCTGCTCCCGGATCAACGCAGCCAGGCTCAGCGCCTTCGCCGTCATCTCCACGGCTCGACCCAGTCTCACCTGGAAACCTGCCACCTCGGCCCAGAGCTCCCCGTCGGCCTCGACCCGCACCCGGGATCCTTCCCTCAGCTCCGCGGGCAAGGCGGCGGCGAACTCGAGGGAGCCGAGCAGCCGGCGGGACCCCCGCTCGTCGCCGCCGGCCACCGGGCCGAGATCGATCCAGGGCAGACTGGAATCAGGCTCAGGGGCCGACGAGAGCTGAACGCCGTCGACGGCGAACCGACCCCATCCCTCCCCCGTCTCGATCCAAGCGGTCGGCTCTCTCTCCTCGATCCTGACCACGACCCGGCCGGGCCAGTCCAGATCGACCACCGCCTCCCCTATCCACGGGTCCGATTCCAGAGCGGTCTCGATCTCCTCGGGTCTGATCAGGATCATCGGTGTCCCGGCGATGACATCATGTTCCACGAGCACGCTGTGAGCCGTGCTGACCCGAATCCCGATCGTGGTCACCTCGTCGACACTCAGCAACGGTGAGAACAGGAGCCACGCCGCGGTGCCGACCAGCCCGACGGCGATCAGGAGGCGGACCAACCGGCCGATCTTGCGGCGGGCACGGTCTTCGGCGACCTCGCGTCTCCGTTCGGCTAGTCGTTGGTCAATGGTCATCTTCGAATCCGACGAATTGGATCTCCGGCTCCAGAATGGTGCCCGTCTCCTCCAGAACGCGGTCTTTGACCGCCGATACCAGTCTTCGAATGTCGTCCGAGGTCGCCTCTGCCCCGGCAACGAAGAAGTTGGCATGTTTCTCCGAGACGGCCACATCGCCCACCCTCATCCCTTTCAACCCCAAAGAGTCGATGATCTCCCCGGCGGTGGCCCCGGGTGGGTTCTTGAACACGCTTCCCGCATTGAACGTGCCTCCGGGCTGGTTGTCACGTCGCCAGCGGGTGATTCGTCGCAACTCGGCTCGGCCGGTGGCGAGGTCCCCCGGCACCGCCTCGAAGGTGGCCTCTACGACCACCTGGGTCGACCCGACGTTCGAGTATCGGTACGACATGTCGAGCTCGTCGGGGCCGGGCTCACTCACAGAGCCGTCCCTGAGCTCGACGATGCTGGCCCGGATGAGCCGGTCCCTCGTCTCGGTGCCGAAGCACCCGGCGTTCTGCCGGATCGCCCCCCCCACCGACCCCGGGATCCCGACGAAGAACTCGAGACCGGCCAGACCGGCATCGACGCTGGTGCGGGCGACCTGGGCCAGCGGCGCCGAGCCGCCAGCCCGGACGACGGTGCCATCGACCTGCACTTGTCCGAATGCCGGGCCGAGACGGATCACCACGCCGTCGAAGCCGGCATCTGAGACCACGAGGTTGGATCCCCGACCCAAGATGAGTATTGGCAGGTCCCCCAAGGCCCCGGAGGAGGAGATGTCCTCGAGGGCTGCCGCATCGGGAACCTCTACGAAGAAGCGGGCCGGCCCACCCGACTTATACGTGGTGTAGGAGCCAAGCGGCACCCTCTCCTTGACGAGACCGGAGCCAAGCAGGGCATCGAGCGAGTTCATGAGCGCTCCGCCAGCAGCTTGGCCAGCTCGGTGGGGACGAGTGTCACGTCCCCGGCACCCATGGTCAGGACGAGGTCACCTCCGCTCACCCGTTCCGCCAGGTACGCGGCCAGGTCGGCGCGATGGGGCACATAGTGGACGCTGGCGCCGTGTCGACCCGCCGAGTCGGCCACCAGCTCACCGGTCACACCAGGGACCGGCTCCTCACGAGACCCATACACATCCGTCACGACGATCTCGTCTGCAGGGCTCAGTGCCACTCCGAACTCCTCGTGGAAGCGTGCCGTCCTGCTGAAGAGATGGGGTTGGAAGACTGCCCAGACCCGGCCCTGGGCAAGGTCCATGGCCACCTCGACCATGGCCGCCACCTCGGTGGGATGGTGGGCATAGTCGTCGATGAGGGTGACCCCCGAGACCGTCCCCCTCTGCTCCCAGCGCCGACCGACGCCCCGGAACGAGGCCAAGCCGAGGGCGGCAGCACCTATGTCGCGACCCATCGTGCCCAGAAGGGCCAGGGCGCCGGCAGCATTTCGCGCCACATGGGCACCGGGGCGGCTCAGGCTGACATGTGCCCGCTGCGAAGGCCCTACCAGCTCGAAGCGGGTCCCCCCGTCGTGCCCGGTCAGGTCGACGATCCGCCAGTCCGTGTCCCGGTCGATGCCGTAGGTGATGGCGCCCGCCCTTTGCCCCACCTCCCTCGAGCCCGGATCGTCGGCACAGACCACGACCGGCCCGCTCACCCCGCGGGCCACGTTGACGAAGGCCTCCATGAGATCCTGGTCGGTTCCGAAGTGCTCGAGATGCTCGGTCTCCACGTTGGTCACGATGAGCCCGTCGAGATGGAGCTTCTCAAAGGTTCGAAAGGCCTCATCGGCCTCTAACACGAGCAGGGGCGCAGTGCCATGGTGACCGTTGGTGTTCCAGTCGACCAGATCACCGCCGATGATGAAACTCGGATCCTCCCCCGCCGCCCGGAGCGCGGAGATGAGGAGGGCGGTCGTCGTCGTCTTGCCGTGGGTCCCGGTGGCTCCGATGGTGGTGATGCCCGCGGTCAGGGCCGCCAACAGGTCGGGGCGGCGCCAGACCGGGACCCCGGCTTCGGTGGCGGCGGCCAACTCCGGGTCTTGTCCGGGCACCGCCGAGGAGGCGACCACCAGGTCGGCATCGCGGGCAACCTCGGGGTGGTGACCGGCAAAGGTCGAGATGCCGAAGTCCTCTAGCCGATCCAGGGTGGATCCTCCGCGCTGATCCGACCCGGATACCTCGTGCCCCATCCCGGCCAGGACCTTGGCTATGGCGCTCATGCCGGCCCCGCCGGCCCCGACCAGGTGGACACGGTGGTAGTCGAGTCTCATCTCGTCATCTCCAGCATTGCGTCTGCGATTGTCATCGCTGCCTCCGGCTTTGCGATCTCGCTCGCAGCGACCCGCATTGCAGCCAGCCGCGCTGCGGAGAAGAGGATCTCCTCGACGCGACGGGGCAGATCTTCGATCCGATCCTGGGCGAGGACCACGGCCGCCCCCGCCGTCTCCAGGAATCGCGCGTTCAGCGCCTGATGCCCCGACGACCCGAACTCCCCCGGGATGAGGATCGACGGGGTCCCGGTGACGGTCAACTCGGCCACCCCGCCCCCGGCCCTGGCCACGACCAGGTCGCAAGCAGCATAGAAGAGCTCCATCCGCTCCTCGAAGGGCTTCCGCTGCCAGGTGGCAATGCCGGTCGAGACGGTGACAGGTGTGAGATTGCCCTCCCCGGTGAGGTGCAAGACCTGGATCGGCGCGCCCTCCCAGACCTCGAGCAGGCCACTAACCGCAGCGTTGATCAAACCAGCGCCCAGCGAGCCACCGAAGACCCCGAGGACGGGATGATCGGGATCGAGGCCGTAGTGGGACAGGGCCTGGGGCCGAAGCAGGTCCCGGTCGAAGCTGGCCAACGATTGACGCACCGGGTTCCCGACCCATTCCCCGTTTTCCAGCCCGTGAGTGTTTGGGAATGAGGTGAAGCTGCGCACCGCCCAGCGCGAGACGATGCGGTTGGCGAGTCCGGCACCCGCGTTCTGCTCGGCGATGAGGAGGGGGATGCGGGCGCTCCGGGCAGCCAATGCGGTGGGAACTGTCACATAGCCGCCCATGCCGAGGGCGACTCTCACCCCACGCTCTCGCATCCGGGCGCCGATCAGGTCACGGGCCCGCCAGACCACCCGGGGTAGGCTCAGATTCCGGACGGTCAACGAGCGTTGGAAGCCGCGCAACTCGACGCCGAGAAAAGGGAAGCCTGCCCCGGGGTAGATCCTGGCCTCCAGACGGTCGCCACCGACGAAGAGGATCTCCTCCCGGGTCACCCCCAGAGTCGACAACGCCTCGCCGACGGCCAGCCCTGGGAACACATGACCACCCGTGCCGGCTGCGGCGATCAGAAACGTCATTTCCTTGGCTGGACCCCCGACTGGGCGATGTTGACCAGGATCCCGAGCGAGGCCATCGAAACGATAAGGGCCGAGCTCCCGTAGGAGACGAAGGGAAGCGCGATGCCCGTGATCGGCACGACCCCGAGCACACCTCCGATGTTCACCAGGGCCTGGAAGGACAACCAAGCGGTGAGACCGGCTGCCACCATCCTCCCGAACCGATCGGGTGCCCGGGCCGCGACGAGCCAACCGGCCAGGGCGAGCACGACGAACAGCCCGATGACCGTCAAACCGCCGATGAGCCCTGTCTCCTCACCGATGATGGCGAAGATGAAATCGGTGTGGGCGTTGGGAAGATAGAACCAGCGGGCGCGGCTCGCCCCGAGCCCGACGCCGAACAGACCGCCATTGGATAGGGCGTAATACCCCTGGATCAACTGATAGCCCTCGCCACTGGAGTTGCCCCACGGATCGAAGAACCCGACCATTCGATCGACCCGGTACTCGTCGCTGAACGCCAAGAACCAGGCGGCGGCCACCACCAGGACCGTGAGGAGCAGGACATAACGCAGCGGCGTGTCGCTGGCCATGATCACCGCCAGGGCGGCGGCGCCGATGATCACCGTCGTCCCGAGATCGGGTTGCATTATGACGAGGCCACCCAGAACCCCGACCGTGAAGATGACCGGGACCAGGAAGTGGCCAAACCGGGTCAGCAGCCTCTGCTTCTTCTCCAAGATGTGAGCGAGGAGGAACACGACGGCCACCTTGGCCAGCTCCGACGGCTGAAAGCTGAAGCCGCCAATCGGCAGCCACCGCTGCGACCCCCCGATGACGGGGCCCACGGCCAGCACGGCCACGAGAAGCGCGCCAGTCCCGAAGAAGGCGGGAACGGCCAGCCGCCGGTAGACCCGATAGGGGACGCGACTGGTGACGAGAAGCGCCACCGTCCCGATGCCCACTCCGATCA
>Ga0326597_10002344_pt1 | contig 28379 bp, 23 predicted proteins | sample RVTome_12_FD_203789 | JGI IMG/M metagenome (GOLD analysis project Ga0326597, IMG submission 203789) | Soil microbial communities from uranium-contaminated site in the Upper Colorado River Basin, Wyoming, United States - RVT100D185 | ecosystem: Environmental > Terrestrial > Soil > Contaminated >... | reverse complement strand
GCCGGTAGTCAGTCGATGACCGCCGAGTACGTCAGCGTCGGCAAGATCGACGAGTTCCCGGAAGGGGTCATTCGGAGCTTCCAGCTAGATCGCGCCAACGTGGCCGTCTTCAGCTGGCACGACCGGTACTATGCCTTCGACAACCACTGCACCCACCTGGGCTACTCGTTCGACCCGGGCGGCTTCATCAGCCCGGATAACGAGCTCATCTGCACCTCTCACTTTTCGTCCTACGACATCGAGACCGGCCGCCAGACCGACGGCCCCGGCTTCGGTGGCCTTCAGGCGTTCGACGTCCGTGTCGAGGACGGCGAGCTGCTGGTCAGTAAAGCGCCGCGCACCGAATAAGGCCCACTGAGCCCCCGGCGAGGAGCCCTCGACACGGGGAACATCAAGGGGTCGATACGGGCAGCGCCCGCCGAGTGCGGGCTCGTGCCTTATCGCGATCGCGTGGGCTTGCCAGGCGCCAGCTCACGTCCTAGGCGGCAGGCTTCTCTCTAGAGCCCGTACAGCTCCTGAGGGTTGCGCTCCAGGATCTTCGTCGCGACGGCCTGCGTGATCTTGCCCTGCTCGGCCCACTGCTGGACCTCGCTCAACGCGTTGAGGTTTGCCGACATGTCGTGATGACTGTAATCGGTGCCGATGATCAGGCTGTCCTCGGTCCCCAGCTTGAGGAGGTACTCGACGTCGTCCACCGGATCGATCGTGATGAACATCCGATTGTCCTTGAAAAGCTTGCGGTGAGAATCTATCAGCTCCGTCATGCTGAGCATCTTGTTCTGGTCGCGCAGCTTCTGCCGCTGCTCCGACCCCATCTGGGAGAGCGTATAGGGAATCCAGGAAGCACCCGCCTCGATGAGCCCAAAGCGAAGCTTCGGAAACTTGGCCGGTATGTCGGAGTTCACGAGTGACAGGAATGACGAGATGATCGGGTAGGCGCGGTTCCCTTCCCTGCCGGGGAGCGGGTGGCCGGTGTGGATGCACAGCGGGATGCCCAGCGCAGCCGCTTCCTCGTAGACGGGGAAGAAGTGAGGGTCGGTTACAGGCCTGTCGAGGTCGAAGCCGCGCTTGTAGATGCCGCAGGCGCCGTGGGCCTTCGCCCAGCGCAACTCCTCCGCCGCCTTCTCGGGCTGGAGCAGCGGCAGGACGCAGGCCCAGCGGAGGCGGCCGTTCGTCGCCTCGCACTTCTCGGCGAGCCAGCGGTTGTAGGTCGAGGTCAGGGCCCACTCGGCTTCTGGGTTGCTCGTGTTGTAGCGGATGAAGAAGGTCGGGAAGACCACCTGGACATCGACGCCCATCTCGTCCATCTCACGCAGACGGCCGGGGACATCCTCCAGCTCCCGCCTTACCCGGAGTGGGTGGTGGATCTCGTCCCGGATCGCGCGAGCTTGAAGCCTGCCCTCGACCATCCACCAGCGGTTCCGGTCCGGAATGAAGCCGGGCCTTGCCACCTCGTCGGCACCCGGCGTAACGGTGACGGGCGCGTAGCGGGCGTAATCGCCCTTCAGCCCTGCCCAGGTCGCTTCCGACTCGTCGACATGCGTATCGGCGTCAATGATTGCCACGGCTCAAACCCCCTTACTTTCATCTGGCGTTCACCGTATCAAGCGTGCAGTGCCGGGGCGCCTGATCGTGATTCAGTCGTAACTTATAGGTCTACCTGCCAGGTGTCAATCGAGGGATGGGACGCCGGATCGGCGCGGCGCCCGCCCAGCCCGACAGGCAACCTCGGCGGCGGGCGGCTGGCAACGGATCGAGCAGGCGCTCGACCGCGACAATTTCGTGTATTCTCCTGGCAGCGGCGCCTGCCGGCACCCTGACACCTTGTCGAGGTGCTTGGGCGCGAGAGCGGCGTCGCGTCGCCGGCTCCGGATCGGGAGGTTAGATTTAGATAATGAAGCTCTTCCGCAGTCCCTGGTTCCTCGTCGTCATCGTCCCGATCCTGATCATCGGCGCCATCGCCTTTGCGATCTGGCGGGACGTCTCCCAGACGCAGCCGCAGGCGACCTGAGCAGCGTCGACTCGCTACCGGCCCTGGACGCGCGGTTGACGATCGACGGCGCGGCTCCGATGATTTGGGCCGGCCGCCGACCCGCGCGACGGGGCTCGACCGCGGCCCCCGGTCAGTGTTCGAGCTGCTTTAGCGTTAGCCTCAGGCGTTAGTCAGATTAGATTTAGCTCAGATATTTCGCTTAGGGATAGTGAAAGGACGAGCCCATGGCGTTGCCGCTTGAAGGCAAGGTTGCGATCGTCACGGGGAGCTCGCGCGGGATCGGCAAGGGGATCGCCCTTTGCCTCGCCGAGGGCGGTGCCGACATCGTCGTCTGCGCGCGCAGCGATGACGCCGCCGCCAGTCCACTGGGGACGATCCAGAAGACCGCGGCTGAGATCAGGGCCCTCGGCCGGCGGAGCCTCGCCGTCAAGCTGGACGTGACCGACGACGACGACGTCCGCGCCGTCCTCGACGCGACGATTAGCGAGTTCGGCCGCGTCGACATCCTCGTGAACAACGCCGCCCGCATGGGCCGCGGCGGCGGCCAGTTCTGGGGCGGCTCGACCGCCACCCTGGACGAGTACTACCGGACCAACCTGCGGGCGCCTTACTTCTTCGCGCAGGCGGTCGCGCCGCTCATCGCGGCGGCCGGCGGCGGCACGATCATCAACATCACATCCGGCGGCGCCAACCTGCCGGCGCCGCCCCAGCCCGGCCGCCCCTCGGCGCCGCCTACGAGCTTCGTCGGCTACGGCATCACCAAGGCGGCGATGAACCGCTGGGTTGCCGGCATCGCCGGCGAGCTGATGCCCCACAAGATCGCGATCATCGCCGTCGACCCGGGCCTCACGGTCGTCGAGCGCAACATCGTCGACCCGCGCCCCGGCGCCGACTACTCGGACGCCAACACGCCGGAGGTGTCGGGACGGGCGATCGCCTTCCTCTGCCGCGACGGCATGAAGTACACGGGCCGCGTACTCGAGTCGAAAGCCGTCGTCGCCGAGAACGGGCTCGAGCTCAAGGGCACGATGCCGACGGTCTGAGCGCGGCTCCGAGCCTGAACCAGACAGCTTTCGGCCGGCACCACATCGCTTGACAGACCGTGAGGCCTTCACTAGGATTCCGCTGGGCAGGCGGGGCAAGCCGAGCGATCCCAATCGACAACCGCGTTAGCGCCGCTGAACGGTAACGGCGCCAAGCCCACGGCTCGAGGTCGGCAGGTTTGAGCCCTCTCAAGGGCCTCGCCGCCGACTCTCAGGTCGCTGAGCGGGGCGGGTCCCGCTATCTTCCGCCATCGGTATAGCCAAGGCGTCTCAGGACGGTAACGGCAGAGAAGGATAGAGGCTAATCGTGACAGGCAAAGAAGCGAACTTCTACGACCGCTGGCTCGGGTTCTGGGAGCAGTCCCAGCAGGAGAAGAAGAAGGCGCGCACGGTAATCCACGACGAAGAACTCGAGTGGATCGAGACGCCCCAGGACCACAGGATCGCCCTCATGGCCGGCCCCGAGAACGGCTTTCGGACCTGGGGGACGGAGGTAACGATCGCCGACATACCGCCGAGCTGCCACACGGGCAAGCACGAGCACGGCGAGGAGGGCATCTACATCGTCGAGGGCGAGGGCTTCAGCGTCGTCGCCGGCGTGCGCTACGAGTGGGAGGCCGGGACGGTACTCTGGATGCCATTCGGCAGCCAGCACCAGCACTTCAACACGGGCTCGGATACGGCGCGCTATCTCTCCTTCACCTCCCTCAATCTGGAGCACTACGCCGGCCTCGGCAAGCTCGACCAGCTCGAGGTCAGAGGCTTCACGGACACGCCGATCGAGGGCCCGATCTCAACCACTGGCGTCGACGAGCTCGGCCGGCGCATCGCCTTGAAGAAGGACGACGCCCCGAGCCTCCAGTTCGACCCGGAGGAGGCCAGATCGCGCGACCGGTCGCAGCTCGAGACGCCGATCGAGAGCAGCGTCAGCTCCGGCGTCCCCGCCGACGAGAACACGCCGGACACCGGCGGCCACCGCGACTGGTCACGCCAGTACATGGGCATGACGCGCGCCGGCGTGCGACTAGGAAGCAACGACACGGGCTTCCGCAACCAGGAGATCGAGATCAGCAACTCCATGGGCGAGATGCCCGGCCGCCACGGCGGCAAGCACGCCCACATGGAGGCTTATCTCTACATCATCGACGGCGAGGGCTACACCGAAGTCGACGGTGAGCGCGTCGACTGGAAGAAGGGCAGCCTGGTCCACGTCCAGGGCCCGCAGACGCACCACCAGCACTTCAACACCGGCGACAAGCCCACGGCTCAGCTGCGACTGGCGCCCGGGCTTCGGTTCAACTTCTTCCAGCAGGTCGCGCGCGAGCGCTGGCCGTACCTGGTCTGGGGCGGCCGCGGCGAGATGGAGTCGCGCGACGTGGTGCAGGCGCGCGAGGCGCAGGAGGCTCATGACCGCGAGCACGACCATGAGCACGACCACAGCGGCGCCGGGGAGCATAGCCACTAGGCGTACAATTTAGAGTTAGAGAGGTTAGAGTTAGAGAGGCTGCCGCCGGATCGCGGGTCCGACAGCAGATGGCACGGGCGGCGGCGACCTGGATCACGCCGGCGAGCCCGGAATAGACGCCACAAGCAGGCGTTGCGGCGATTCACGAGGAGGAAGACTTTGGCTGACAAGACTCTCGCTGCGGTACTCGTTGCGCCCCGGGAATTCGAGATGCGGGAGCTCGACCTCCCGGAGATCTCCGACGACGACGCCCTGCTCCGGATCGAGGCCTGCGGCATCTGCGGCAGCGACATTCACGGCGCCGAGCGCCTCGGCACCGGCCCGAAGATCCTCGGACACGAGAACGTCGGCCTCATCGCCAAGATCGGCAAGAAGGCCGCTCTGAAGTGGGACGTTAAGGAAGGCGACCGCGTGGCACTGGAGGAGTACGTCCCTTGCGGCGGCTGCAAGTACTGCCGCTCCGAGGACTTCCGGTTCTGCGCCCAGACGGATATCGCCGGGCCTGGCCAGCGCCTCTGGTACGGCTCGACGCCGATCAGCGAGAAGGGCACGCTGTGGGGCGGCTATAGCCAGTACATGTACGTGCACCCCAACGCCGTGGTGCACAAGGTTCCGAAGAACATCCCGGCAGCCCATGCGGCCGCGTTCCTACCGTTCTCCAACGGCATCGAGTGGGCCTACGAGTACGGCGATGTCGCCCTTGGTGACGCGATCTGGATCCAGGGCCCCGGCCAGCAGGGCCTGGCCTGCGTGATCGCCGCGAAGGCGGCAGGCGCCGAGAAGATCATCGTCAGCGGGCTGACACAGGACGCCCATCGCCTCGAAGTCGCGCTGAAGCTGGGTGCGACCGACATCATCGACGCCCAGCAGGAAGAGGACGTCGTCAAGCGGATCATGGACATCACGGGCGGTGAGGGCTGCAACACGATCGTCAACGTCAGCGGCGCCGGCAAGGACCTGGTCGCTCAGGCCATTAAGGTCTCCGCAAAGACCAAGGCGAACATCGTCTGTGCAGCGGCGGGCCCCGAGATGATCAACATGGGGACCCTCGGCCGCAAGAAGATCGCGATCAAGCAGGCAAACGGCCACTCCTTCAAGTCCGTGGAGCTCGCGATTAGCTTCATCGCCTCCGGCAAGCTGCCGATGGAGGAGATCTCGACCCACACCTTCCCGATGAGCCGCGCCCTGGAGGCGATCGACACGGTAGCCGGCAAGGCCAACGGCGGCGGCATCCACGTCAGCATCATTCCCGAGGTCTAGGCAGAAGCCGGCCCGCTCGGCACCGACATCTAGAGGCAGGCGCCGCGGCGGGCTTGCCTCTAGTCGATCTTGCGGATCGTCAGCTTGCCGATCGTCCCGACCGGCTCCGCTTCCTGCTTGATCGAGCTCGATAGCTGAATTCCGGGAAGGCGGCTCAGCGCCTCGATCGCGGTACGCTGGTTGTCCCGCTCTGCGTCGCCGAGGATGAGACCGCTTTGGTAGGGGACGATCTGAACGCTGCCGCCCGGCTTGACCACGCGTACCGCCTCCGTCAAGGCCTGCAGGAGGAGGTCCGGCGCGAAGTCGAGCGCGCCGAAGACGCCGTTACAGGACGTCACCATATCGAAGCTATCGGCCTCAAAAGGGAGCTGCGTCGCGGAGCCGGCGACGTAGAAGCAGGGCCGCCGCCGCAGGCCCGACTCGAACCCCTGGACGTACGACCGGTAGATCTCCGCCGCCTGCTCGCTCTCCGGCTCTACATTGAAGACGTCGCGCGTGATCGCGCCGAAGCTGCGGCGATGCCGTAGCCGAAAGGCCGCCAGGTCGCCGTAGAGGACGTCGAGGGCGTAAGCGAGGGCGCCCCGCTGCCGTAGTGAAAAGGCGAAGTCGCTCATGCCGGAGCAAAGGTCGAGGACGCGGAGGCCGCCGAGGTTGTCCGGCAAGGAGTAGAAGCGCGAGAGCGATCGCCAGCCGATGCCGGTGACCTCGGCGTTCTCGGCGATCGAGAGCAGCGTGCTTCGGTTATCGGCCGTCACTGCTGCCGCCGCGCCACTCCGAAAGCCGCGAAAGCCGCAGGCGGAGGTCGCCATAGTAGCCGCCCCCGTCGCGCATCTTCCGGCCGGCGCTCTTCCGAGGACGGCCGCGGGCGGAGCCTGCCGTAGTCGATTAGCATCGAGTCGTTATAGTGGGCGAGCCGTAGAATCGGTCAGGGCCGCAAGATCTTGACACGTCGTTCAGTCGTACTATCATCACACAGGCATACTGCACATAGTCCTACATCGCAGCAAGCCGACTAAGGGAGGATTCATGGAACGGAGCTACTGGAGTTCGGTACTGACCCAGAGGCAGCTATCACGCCGCCGGATGCTCGTCGGGGCGGCGGGAGTTACGGCAGGCGCCCTCGCCCTGAGCCTCGTCGGCTGCGGCAGCGGCGACGAGGACACCACCGTAAAGGGCGATGCGTCCGGCCTCCTCACCAAGCCTGTTGACACGACGAGAAAGGCGAAGGTCGGTGGAACTCGACCGAGCTCCTACGACGAAGACGTCATCACCATGGACGTGATCCTCCTCAACGCGAGCCCGACCTACCCGCAGCTGATCCCCGTCTACAGCCAGCTGGTGAAGGCCGGCCTGAATGAGGACCGTCTGCCCGGCGGCGAGGACATCGTCGGCGACTTCGCCGAGTCGTGGGAGTTCTCGGCAGACGGGACCCAGCTCACGTTCCACCTGCGGCAAGGCATGAAGTGGGACCGGCGTCCGCCGACGAACGGCCGCGTGATCAATTCCGCTGACGTCAAGTTCAGCTGGGACAAGTTCGTCGAGCTCGGCAACTCGGGCGGCGAGCTGGCGCAAGCGCGAAACGAGGACGCGGCCGTCGTGTCGATGACGACGCCAGACGACATGACCGTTGTCTTCAACTTGGCATTCCCCTACGGCGGCATCCTCGACATCTTCGCTAACCAGCAGACGTTCTACGTCATGCCTGCGGACGATGGCAGCGGCTTCAACTATGCGGCCGATACGCGCGGCACCGGACCATACGAGCTCGAGAAATTCGTCCCCAGCGCCAGCGCCACCTACAAGCGCAGAGATGACTGGTACGGTTCGCCGGAGCCCTACTTCGACAGGCTTGAAAGGACGCTGATCTCTGATTACTCTGCGGTCCTGGCTCAGTTCGAAGCCGGGAGGATCTGGGACTATCCTGATCTGAAGCCAGACGACGTCTTGTCGGTGAAAAAGAGAAACCCTGGGATGCAGATGCAGGCGATGAAGGAGATCGACGGCGCCGCCCAGTTCTTTAACTTCTCCAAGAAGCCGGGCGATGTCTTCGAGGACGTGCGCCTGCGGCGGGCGTTGAACATGACCCTCGACCGCGACCTCTTGCTCGACGTCTTCTTCGGGACCGAGCAGTTCATCTCCGCCGGCCTGCCGATTACCAAGTACTGGCACAGCCACCTGGCCGCCGGGCAGCCGGAGTGGATCGACCCGAGAGGGACAGGACTGGGCGAGGGAGCCAAGTACTTCGAGTATAACCTTGCCGACGCGAAAAAGATGGTGGAGGCCTCTGGCGTAGAGATGCCAGTCGTGGCGCCCTTCGGCTACTGGACCGACCGCGCCTTCGACGTGGTCAAGGAGAACGAAGTCATGCACGCGATGATGAATGAAAGCGGTATCTTCAACCTGGACCTGGACGGCCTTGCTTACGCGACCGAGTGGCGCAAGAAGCGTCAGAGCGGTGGCACGACCTTCGACGGCGTCCTTGCCCACCGGGCTTCTGGACTCTCCGCCGACCTGATCTTCACGCAGAAGTACACGCCGGGCGGCAGGAACTCCGTTAACAGCTTGGGGCCGACTCCTGTCATCACCGACCTCGTTCTTAAGCAGAAGACGGAGCTCGACCCAAAGGTGCGTAGGGGGATCATCGAGGAAATCCAGCGGGCGCTGGCCCTGGAGATGCCCGACATGCCCGTCCCTGGCGACGTCCCCGGATTCAGGCTGCACTGGCCCCAGCTGGCCAACTACGGCGTCTTCATCCAGGGCAACGCCTCCGCGAAGGACTTCACGCGGATGTGGTACGACGAATCGAAGCTGGAGGCCTAAACGACCTGCTGTGCATCGCCTGCATACTGGGTGATAGCAGCGTCAGAACGAGCGCCGGGGGGTTGATTCCCCGGCGCTCGTTCCGCGAAAAGGGGATAACGTGCTCGAATCAGTAATCGGCAAGGGCAAATACGGCTCCGACCTGATCGTCGACCTCATGCAGCGCTACGATATCCCTTACGTGGCGCTGAACCCGGGCTCGACGTTCCGAGGCCTCCACGACTCAATCGTCAACTACGGGGCGAACCGGCCCGAGATCGTCCTCTGCCAGCACGAGAAGATCGCGGTGCAGATCGCCCACGGCTACGCCAAGGCGACGGGCCGCCCGATGGCCGCGATCGCCCACGACACGGTCGGCCTCCTCCACGCGACGAACGCGATCTACTACGCCTATCTCGACCGAGCGCCGATCATCGTCATGGGCGCAACCGGCCCGATGGACCCGAGCCGCCGCCGGCCAAACATCGACTGGATCCACACCTCGATTCCCCAGTCCGATCCGATCCGCAACTACGTGAAGTGGGACCGCCAGCCGGTGGGAACGGCAGAGGTAGGCGAGTCCTTCGCCCGGGCTTACCGCGTGGCCACGCAGGAGCCGACCGGCCCGGTATATCTCTGCTACGACGCGGCCTTCCAGGAGGACCCCCTGGAAGGGGAGTTCGCCCTGCCCAGCCCCGAGAAGACGGGCGCCGGCAGCCGGATGCACGCCGATCCGGCTCAGCTGGACCAGCTCGCGGACTGGCTGATCTCGGCCCGGCAGCCGGCGATCATCGCCGGCTACATGGCGCGCCACAAGCCCTCCTTCCACCGCCTCGTCGAGCTCGCCGACGCGACCGGTGCGGCGGTAATCGACCAGCGCAACCGCCTGAACTTCCCCACCACACACCCCTTGAACGTCTCGGGAGCGGCCGCGAGGGTCCTGCCCGACGCCGACGTGGTGCTCGGCCTCGACGTAAAGGACCTCTACGGCGCCCTGAACCGGGTCGACATGTCGGCACGCACCGTGCAGCCGGCGATCTCGCCCGACTGCCGCGTCGCCGAGATCGGCCTGCGCGACGTCGGCATCAGCAAGTGGTCGGACGAGTTCCAGCAGATCATGCCCGTCGACATGCAGATCATCGCCGATACGGCGGCGGCGCTGCCGGCGCTCATCGAGCGTGTGCGCGCCAAGATCGCTGCCGACCCGGAGGCGCAAACGCGGGTCGACGCCCGCACCCGCGCCATCTCCGACATACACCGGACGGCGCGAGAGCGCTGGCAGGAAGACGCGAAGAAGGACTGGAACGCTTCGCCGATCACGACGGCCCGCCTCGCCAGCGAGATCTGGGAGGCGATCAAGGGCACGGATTACGTGCTCACGGCCAACGGCCTCTCTAACTGGGCGCCGCGCCTCTGGGACATGGATACGCCCGAGCGCTGGGTAGGCAGCAGCCTTGGCACCGCGACGCAGATCGGCATCTCGCTCGGCGTCGGCCTCGCGTACAAGGACAGCGGCAAGCTGGTGGTCGACATTCAGCCGGACGGAGACCTCATGTTTGACGCCGGCGCCCTCTGGACGGCGGCCCTGATGAAGATCCCCATGCTGATCGTGATGCACAACAACCGCGCTTACTACAACGACTGGGAGCACCAGATCCACATCGCGGCGGAGCGAGGCAGGCCGGTCGAGAACGCCTGGATCGGCCAGGCGATCAACAACCCTGCGCCAGACTTCGCCGGACTCGCCCGCTCGATGGGCGTTCACGGCGACGGGCCGATCGAGCGGCCGGAGGACATCGGGCCGGCGCTGCAGCGGGCCCTGGCGGAGGTTCGCGCCGGACGACCGGCGCTGGTCGACGTGGTAACGCAGTTCAACTAAGCAAGTAGCCACTAAGCGGAGGAGTCTAGGGATGAGAAACGGCCAGAAAGTCTACGACGCCGACACCCACGTCCAGCCCTCGGCAGAAGCGCTGGAGCCCTACCTCAGCGCACGCGTCCGCGAGCTTATACCGGACCTCGACGAGCGCAAGGTGCCGATCCGGATGGGCCTAGCGGGCGAAGTCCGCGAGGAGCCTTATCGGCACTCTTTCCGGCTCAGCAGCGGCCGCGAAGGGGGCTGGGGCGGCGACGCCGTTCGCGTGCTCGGCGACGCGGGCCCGCGGGAAGGCACGACCAGGCGCTTCCAGCACTTCATGGGCGCGAAGTTCCCGAGCGTTGGCGGCCACGAGCTCGCGGACGTCCGGATCCGGGACATGGACGAGGAGGGCATCGACGTCCACATGATGGTGCCCGGCGGCCCTAACGGCCACGAAAACCTCGAAGTGGAGATGGAGTTCATGCGGGCTCAGAACCGCTTCCTGGAGGACTTCTCTAACCCTTACCCGCACAGGCTGAAGTCGCTCATCGTCGTCAGCGCAAGGAACATCGAAGAGTCGCTCAAGGAGATAAAGGCCTGGGCGAAGTCGCCCTGGTCCGTGGGCGTCCAGCCCTACATGCCGCTTGACTACCCGATCGACCACCCGGACCTGAATCCGATCTGGCAGGCTGCCCAGGAAGCCGGCCTGCCGATCGTCCACCACAGCTTCGCCACGGGCTATCCCGCCTACCGCGACCTCTGGAGCAACCCGTTCATCGGTCGTAGCGCCTCCCATCCCTGGGCGGCGATGCGCTCCATGGCCGCTTTCTTCGGCTCGGGGATCATGGACCGCTACCCGGAGCTCAAGTACGGCATCCTCGAGTCCGGCTTCGGCTGGCTGCCGTTCTGGGGCAGACGGCTCGACGACCAGATGGAGTACGTCGGCTACGTGGCCGAGGACCTGAAGCACAAGCCCAGCGAGTACATGACCAGCGGCCGCTTCTGCGCCAGCATCGAGGCCCATGAAGGGCCGGACATGATGCGCATGGTGACGGAGCTGCTCGGCGCGGACATCCTGATGTTCGGCTCCGACTATCCGCACGCCGAGTCGCGCTTCCCTGAGTCGGTCGATCGCGTGCTCGCCTGGGGCGAGAGCGTGAAGCAGGAGCCGCTCCGGAAAATGATGTGGGACAACCCGGTGCGCTTTTACGGGGAGCCCTAGCAAGCGGCGCCGCAGCCTCCTCGCGAGATCGTGGTCGGAGGCAGGCCGTACCGAGGACCGTCGCTGCCCCGGCTGATCGATAGGCGTTAAACCGCAGACGAGATGGCCCAGGGGAGCGATGATCCAAGGGCCCGGGTTGGAAGAGCGACGGAGGGATAGAGATGCTTAGCGAGCATGACACCGAGCTGCTGGCGCGGATCGGCCCGGGGACGCCCATGGGGACGCTCTTCCGGCGCTTCTGGATACCGGTGCTCCTTTCCGACGAGCTGCCGGAGCCCGGCTGCCCGCCCGTGGCGGTCCGGATCCTCGGCGAAGACCTGGTCGCGTTTAGAGACACCGAGGGCAAAGTCGGCGTGCTGGAGGCGTACTGCGCCCACCGCCACGCCCATCTTTACTGGGGCCGCAACGAAGACTGCGGCCTCCGCTGCACCTATCACGGCTGGATGTACGACATCGACGGCAACTGCATCGAGATGCCGAACGAGCTCGAGGACAGCGACTTCAAGGACCGAATCAAGATCACCTCCTATCCCGCGCGGGACTGGGGTGGCGTGATCTGGGCCTACATGGGGCCGGCGGAGCTGATGCCGCCCGAGCAGCCGCAGTTCGAGTGGGCACGGGTGGCCGATAGCCATCGGATCGCCACGAAGCGGCTGCAAGAGAGCAACTGGGCCCAAGCAGTGGAGGGCGGCATCGACTCCAGCCACGTCTCGTTCCTCCACAGATCGGTCTTCCGACCGGATGCCGCCGGCGTGCCTCCGGCCGTCAACCAGCAGATCCAGGCGATGACCGCCGACAAGGCGCCGCGGTTCTGGATCAGCCAGCGCGACTTCGGCTTTCTCGCGGCGGCGCAGCGCCGGACGGAGGACGACAAGTTCTACTGGCGGATCACGCCCTACCTGACGCCGATGTACACGATCATCCCTGGCCTCGGAGTGGAGGGCAGCAGCCTCAGCGGCCACGCCTGGGTGCCGATCGACGACGAGCACGTTTGGACCTTCACGTTCACCTGGAACCCGACGCGACCGATTACGGCGGAGGAGCGGGAGACTCAGATGCAGGGCTTCGGCATCCACACCGAGGTCGACAAAGACGTCACGCGCTGGGACCTGAAGATTTCGAACGCCTTCCGCCCCGTCCGGAACGCCGAGAATAACTACATGATCGACCGCGAGGAGCAGCGCACGCGCTCCTTTACGGGCATCAAGGGCATCAGCGAGCAGGACATGTCGATCCAGGAGAGCATGGGCAAGGTCTCGCCGCGCTGGAAGGAGCACCTCGGCACGACCGACAAGGCGATCCTCGAGTTTCGACGCCTGATGCTGGCGGCCTGCCGCAACTTGATGGAGGGCAAGGAGCCACCGCAGCCCCATAACCCGGATGCCTACCGGGCGCGCTCCGCCGCGATCGTGATCGACAAGACCGTCCCTTGGGAAGACGGCTCTATGGAGGCCGTCCAGGCGAGAGTGTAACGGCGCCCACGTAGCGTCTCGCTGAAGTAGGAGGGGCCGTTCGGCTCTGTTCCTAAAGAGCGAGATAGGGACTATAATCAGGCCGCAGATAGTATAGTACTTCGTACCGGACCCAATCTGAGTGCGAAAGATTAGATGGAGGAGAGCGCCATGCTTAATCAGAAGGACAACGAAACCATTACCCGCGTCTCGGCCGGGACTCCCATGGGAGACCTGGTCCGGCGTTTCTGGATCCCGTTCCTCCAGTCCTGGGAGGTGCCGGAGCCGGACTGCGACCCGATCCGCGTGACTCTCATGGGAGAGGAGCTGGTCGCCTTCCGTGACACCAACGGCAAGGTCGGCCTCGTGGGCCGCCTCTGCCTTCACCGCAACGCCGACCTCTTCTTCGGCCGTAACGAGGACTGCGGCCTGCGCTGCACCTACCACGGCTGGAAGTACGACACCGAAGGCAACTGCGTCGACATGCCGTCGGAGGACGAGGACAGCATCTTCAAGGACAAGATCCACCTCAAGGCCTATCCCGTCAACGAGGCGGCCGGCGTCCTCTGGACCTACATGGGGCCCAAGGAGCTGACGCCGGACATGCCAAAGCTGGAGTGGATGCGGGTCGACGACGGCTACCGCCACGTCTCCTGGAACATCCAGGAGAGCAACTTCGTCCAGGCGATCGAGGGCGGCATCGACTCCGCGCACGTGAACTACCTGCACTCCAGCCTCGATACCCACGCCTGGATAAAGCGCAACAGCGAAGCGTCACCGGCGCGCAACGGCGGCGGCGAGAGGGCCCGCGGCAACGGCGGCGGTCCCCAGCAGCTCATGGGCCAGTTCATGAGCCGCGACAAGCACCCCAAGCTCTTCGTCAAGCCGACCGACTACGGCCTGCTCATCGGCGCCCGCCGCCATACCGGCGAGGAGAACGACTACTGGCGGCTGAACAACTTCCTCATGCCGTTCTACACCACGCCTCCCGGGCGCAGCATGCACGCCTTCGTGCCGCTGGACGACACCCACACGGCGCGCTGGTCGTTCACCTGGCAGGTGGACGCCCCCTACTCCGCCGCCGACAAGGCCGCGATGCGCAAGGGCCAGGGTATCCACTCCGAGCTCATCCCCGGCACTCACACGCCAACCCACAACATGACGAACGACTACAAGATCGACCGGACCATGCAGCGGCTCGAGACGTTCACGGGCATCAAGGACTTCGGTGCTCAGGACTACTCGATCCAGGAGGGCATGGGGGTGATCTCCGACCGCACGACCGAGCACCTCGGCATCACAGACCGCGGGATCATCGCCATGCGCGCCTTGCTCCTGGAGTCGGCGCGCAACCTGCTGGAGGGCATCGAGCCGCCGCACGCGACCAAGGGCGACTCTTACTGGGTCCACGGCGGCCAGACGCTCCTGCCGGCCACCGCCAACTGGGAGGAAGAGGAAGCCGTCACCAAGGCGATCGCCGCCGTCGTCTGACGCCCACGAGTCCAGCTCACTCTAGCCAGCTCGACTCTAAAGGAAAGTCGCGCGATCTGAGGAGATCAACGGCGCGCGGCCCGTCGTTCAGGCTCTCGATCACGGAGCCGCGAGAGCACTCGATCGCCGGGGCAGGTCGGAGTAGGCCGATCGCCTTCACGAGAGGTTTGCCTACCGCCGCCTATTCCTGGTTCTCGAAGCCGTCGTAAGTAGCAGATCAGGAGTGGAAGTAGCGATGATCCTCGTGACGGGTGGCCTTGGCTTCATCGGTCTGCATGCGGCGCGTGGCCTCCTGGACCTGGGCGAGAAGGTTGTCCTAACCCAATATCAGGTTCCCCGCATGCCAGACTTCATAAAGGACGAGGTCGACAAACGCGCCTTCATTGAGCAGCTCGACGTGACCGACGGCGATCGCGTGTTGGCGATCTGCAGGAAGCACGCCGTCGACGGCATCGTTCACATGGTGTCGCCGGACTCTGACCTCGGCTCAGCCGGCTATTACCGCATCGTGATGACCGGCCTTCTCAACGTCCTCGAAGCCGGCCGTCTCTGCGGCGTCAAGCGCCTGACGGTTGCCAGCTCCCAGACGACGTACACCGGCGTGAAGGAAGGTCCGTTCCGGGAGGACATGCCGCTGCGCACGACGGCGAATAACCCGGGCGAGGCGTTCAAGAAGAGTATGGAGATCCTCAGCCACTACTACGGGCAGCGCGAGGCGCTCGACGTCGTGGCCATGCGGATCGGCGCGATCTATGGGCCGCTCTACCACTCGATGGGCCACCTGGTCAGCCGCATGGTTCACGCCGCCGTCGAGGGGACGGAGGTCGCGGTTCGGGGCGGGTTCGGCCAGGGGGCAGGGGACGTTTACGCGGGCGATGGCGGCGACATGTGCTACGCCAAGGACTGCGGCCGCGGCATCGCTCTGCTGCAGACCGCCGCCAAGCTGGAGCACCGCTGCTACAACATCGGCTCCGGCCGGCCGACCGCGAACGCCGAGGTTCTCGCCGCGATCCAGGGTATCGTCCCGGGGTTCAGGATGAATCTAAAGGACGGCACCGGCCCGTCGTTCCGGGCCAACGCCTATATGGACATCTCGCGCATCCAGGCGGAGACCGATTACCGGCCGGACTTTCTGATCGACAAGGCTGTCCCCGACTACGTGGCCTGGCTACGCGAAGGCAACGCTCAGTAGCGCGCGGGCGTTGAGCCGGCGGCGGCGACCAGGCCCCTCGAGGGCGAATGACGCACGATCGAGGCGATAGAGCTGCGCGACGGCGACTCCACGGAAGCAAAGCGGCGCCGCGACCAGCCTTCGCCTATCGCTTAGCGTTGCTTAGCGCGGCACGGAAAGCGCTTGCGGCTCCTCCAGCTGAAAGAGGTCCGGCTTCAGCGCTTCGAACCAGGCCGCGTCCTTCGGCAAGACCTTCTCTATCGACCGGATCTTGTAGTAGCTGTCGGCTATGCCGGGTGGGTCACCGCCGTCCTCGACCGTCTTCACCGCCCGCATCAACGTGCGGCGCGCAGTGATGATCGCGCGATCCGTCGTTCCGAGGCGCTCGAGCGTCCGGTCCGCGATCGGGCCCATGCTCTCCTGCACCGCCCGATCCTGGGTGTTCGTCCCCCTGATCCCGCTATAGGTCGCGGTCTTCTGGAGCTGGCGATCGATCTGGTAGTCGTTGGCGGCGGTCTGGAACGAGCGGAAGCCGTTCGTCACATCCACGTCAACGCCGAGCTCGTTGCCGCTGCCGGCGAGCGAGCGCTCCCGCTCCGTCATCGGCTCTGTGCCGAAGGTGTAGCTGAGGTTATAGACCATCGTGTTGTAGTCGTCGATCGGCACCCACATGTGGCCGTTGATCCTCGGCTTCTCGGCGTTGAGCTGAGCAGGCCGCAGCTGATGGAAGGGCATGATCCAGTGGTAGGCGCGGACGTAGTTGCCCTCGTCGCCTACCGGCCGAATGCCCGCGTAGCTGTAGCCGTATTCGGTCGGCATGACCTCGACGTTGGGCGCGAGGGAGCGGTTCCTCGCCCGGCCCATTACGGTTGAGTCGTCATAGTTGACGCCCGGCGGCAGGCCGCCGTGGAGAAAGTTGGTGTGAGAGCTATCTATGCCGCCTTCCAGGCCCTGTAGCCAGTTGCACGGCTGCAACACCTTGGTCATGCCGCGATGGTCGGCGGGCACCTGAGTCCACTCGAATAGCGGCGGCGCCGGCTGCTTTGCGGCCGGACCCATGTAAGCCCAGACAACGCCGCCTGCCTCCACGGTCGGGTAAGAGGGAATGCGCACCTTGTCCTTGAAGTTGCTCGCCTCCGGCTCGGAGGGCATGTCGACGCAGTTGCCATCGAGGTCGAACTTCCAGCCGTGGTAGACACAGCGAAGGCCGCACTCCTCGTTGCGTCCCCAGAAGAGATTGGCGCGACGGTGGGCGCAGTAGGCTCCCACCAGGCCAACGCGGCCGTCCGTCTGCCGGAAGGCGACCAGATCTTCGCCGAGGAGCCTGATCATCAGCGGCGGGCCGTCGGGCTCGGCCAGTTCCCACGACAGGACAACCGGCATCCAGTAGCGCCGCATCAGCTCGCCCATCAGCGTTCCGGGGCCTACCCTGGTCAGACTCTCGTTCTGCTCCTGTGTTAGCACCGTTCTACTCCTCAATCGACAGCGCAACTTCGCGCGCTGCGCTGGCTCAGCTACTCCCGGACCTGCCCAGGAAGCGCGGGTCCCCCGAAAGCTCACAAGCGAGGACGGAGGCTCCGCCCATCGTCTGCTCCAAGCGCCGTTCGCCCTTGAAGACCACCTCGTACTCGACCTTCTCCACGCCGGTTCGGCCCGGCGTCTCATCCACCACCTCAAACACCTCCGCCCTGCCGCTCGGTCCCTCAAAAGCCTCGATCAAGTCCCTGGACACCTGCGTTCACCTCCTCGGGACCGGGCCGGCAAGCTCGGCCGAACGCCGCCTGCTGCCGGCTGAGCCGCTCGCCATTTCCTGCCCTGGTCCCTCTCCTTCTCGCGGCGACTCTAGTTCGCCAGCGAGATGCTGTCAACGATCAGGCCACCCCGGATGCGGCCGCACGCAGAGCCCCTGGAGGCGCAACGAGCATGATCAAGTTCACGCCGGTCAGTCCAGAAGCGCCCGAAGGAGCGGCCCGCGCGGATCCTCGCTGCAAGCCCGGCCGCATCTCCTCGATGGACGATCCGACCGTCGCCTCGTTTTCCCCGCTGATAACCTGACGCCAGCCTGCAATTCGGCAGCCCGCGCCTACCTTTGGGGGGCGCTTAGGAGCACACCTTCGGCCCTGTCCAGGCTCGATTCAGATTCAGATATGGTGCCGAAGATGGGTCCGAACCCACACGAGGTGTTTGCCTCAACGGTCTTGAGACCGTCAACCTTCAACCACGCACGTTCGCGGCGAGGCCTGGAGCACCTCGACTTCGCCACTCGCGAGCTCCGCGAGATGAAGATGCAGCCGTCGCTGGAGCGGGCCTTGCGGCACCGGGAGCTGCTGAAGGCGTAGGGACGCCGTCCCTATTCCGGTCACCAGCATTGGAGAAGGCGGCCGCGAGCTATGAGGTAGCCATGCTCCGTGGGCACCTCAGTGAACCTGAAAGGAGCCCAGAGATAGGCGCTCTCGGTTACGCCTTGAACCTTGTTTCTCATCAGGAGTATTCGTTCGTACCCTTCCAGGGCTCGCATTTGGCTCGCCGCGATCCTCGACATGACGGCCGAGGCGGCTAACTCCAGTGCGTTGAACGGAGACAGGCTGCGTCGTTTTCCCACGGCCTGCTCCAGGTCGGCTCTTTGAGCTTGCTTGAAGTCGTCATTCGTCAGTTCGATATGCTCGACTACGATCTTTCTTCCTTCGGCCCGCTCCTCGCAAACGAATAGCGAACGGCCGCGTGCGTCAGGAGCATCTGAGGACTCCTTCAACTCGCACTTCTTTCCCAAGGAGCCAAAGAAGCGCAGGAGAAATCGCATGTCGTGCTCAGCCCGTTGTGATGGGTTGGCAGTTCGAGGTAGCGCCGGACAGTGTTCCTGGAAGACGAACCGAACTGTCTGCGATAGTGGAGTTTTCGGGGGTGCTGGTTCAGATTCTTGAACCTGGACGTCTGGGTGATGTGAGTTGTCGGAAGTCCTCAAATCAGCTCTCCTTTCGCCTGATTCCGCGGCGCGGGTTCCTCCGGACAAACAAAAAAGACCCCATTCCAGCAACGCTGGAAGTTGAGGCCTTTCGAGACGCCTACGAGCTTAGCTACCGGTTCGGGCTGAAAGGCTTGCCCTACTCGCGACGCGAGATTCACCGAAATTGGGTCGCCCGCTCCACAGGAGGATTCGGCGTTTAGGTTGTCGCCTGACTATAGGCCGTCCTTGCCTCGAAAGGCAATATCGGATGGCAGCTGAGCGGAGTTGGCGGGTGGCATGCCGATGGATCTGGGTTGTAGCCCTCTTCTAGCCGGCCGGTGCCGAGCACCAGGGCCCGCTAGCTCGAAGATGGGCAAGGGGGCCACCGCGCCGTTACGTTGCCCCGCCCGACAAGCGAATGCCCTCGCAACGACCACGATGACCCTGGGGAGTATCGGCACTCCATCAGGATGTTCAGTATCAGTAGACACCCTGAGTTGCTGAATGCCAGAGCGCCACCGGCGACTGCTGCGGCAACGGGAGCTGCGAAAGGGAGGGCACTACCCGAACAGCGGGCGCTGGAATGCTCTTGTCATAAAAAGGCGGGTGAGGGTGATTCGTTAAGGGTATTATCGGGCGCGTGGGCACCAATGCTCATACAGCTCGGTTGGACTGTCTCGGGCCACGCGAGGGCCCGCCCGACATGCGACTGCCTCTCACCTCCGATACAGCCCAAACCGAGCCTACTAATAGAACGACAGTCAAGTCCCAAGGTTAACGAGTTGGCTGCCCTATTTCCCGGTGAAGCCGTTCGCGATCAGCGAAACATGGGCTTCTCTGGAGCAAGCGCTGCGGCAGCCGGAGCGGCTGAAGGTGTAGCGTCCCTGAGCCCCGGTCTTCCGTCTTCCTAGTCGAGGTACTTCCTGATCGACTGAGCTAGTTCGCTGACTTCCGGGAACCGCTTGTCCTTCAACTTGGAGAAGACCAAGGTCCCATTAACCGTCACGTCGAAGACACCGTGGCCTCCTGGCACGAGGGTCAAGCCCTCGATCCAGTCGGCGAATAGGCTGAGCAGTTCTTGCGCCGTCCACGCGGCGCGTGCGGTGTAATTTCAGGTTACGCAGTATTCGAGCGTGATCGTCAGTCGCGCCTTTTCGGCCATGGTTGAACTCCTCCTCTGCTTTTAGGGATTATTCTCCCTCAGCGGTCAATCCACTCTGGAGCCGGTGATAGTGTCAGATTTGGCCCCTCTCGGTGCAACCACGATCGTGCCGCTCATGTCGGCGTTCGCTGACGTTATCATGAGCTGCGAATTCTGGAGGTAGACACGCTCGTGGCGGTAAGAGACCTTTCCGGGACGGTGGTGATCGTCGGTGCGGCCGAGTCGGATGAGATCGGTGTGACAGCCAACAAATCGGCGATGCAGCACCACGCTGAAGCCGGCCTCAACGCGCTGGCCGACGCAGGCCTCTCGCTGAGCGACGTCGACGGGCTGTTCGCCGCGGGTGTCACCACGCTGGCGACAGCCGAGTACATGGGCATACGGCCCCGCTACACGGATGGCACCAGCGTCGGCGGCTCCTCCTTCGTGATCCACGTGGCGCACGCGGTCGCCGCGCTCAATGCCGGCTACTGCGACGTCGCCCTCGTCACGCACGGCCAGGCCGGACGCAGCGCACGGGTACGAGACGCCGTGGGTCTCGATCTTGCCGGGCCTCAGTTCGAGTCGCCGTACGGCCTCATCGGACCGCCGATTAACTACGCGATGGCCTGCAGCCGATACATGCACCTCTACGGCGAGGAGCGGGCGAGAGAAGGCATGGCGGAGATCGCCGTGGCGACCCGCAAATGGGCCGAGCTCAACCCCAAGGCAATGATGCGCGACCCGATGACCTTCGAGGACTATCACGCCTCGCGCTGGATCGCCTGGCCGTTTCATCTGCTCGACTGCTGTCTGGTTACGGACGCCGGCGGCGCGGTCGTGCTGACGCGGGCCGACCGGGCGCGTGACCTGCCGAAAAAGCCCGTCTACGTCCTCGGGGCGGCCGAGCACCACGACCACCAAATCATCAGCCAGATGCCGGACCTCACTCTGACGCCGGCGCACGACACCGGCCCACGCGCCCTCGAGATGGCCGGCCTGAAGCACGCGGACATCGACCTGGCGATGATCTACGACTCCTTCACCTATACGGTGCTCGCGACGCTGGAGAGCCTGGGCTTCTGCGGCCGCGGCGAGGGACCCGACTTCGTCAAGGGACAGCGCACGGCCCCCGGCGGCGACTTCCCGATGAACACGAGCGGCGGCGGCCTCTCGTACACGCACTCCGGCATGTACGGCATGTTTCTGCTGGTAGAAGCGGTGCGCCAGCTGCGCGGTGAGTGCGGCGAACGCCAGCTCGACAAGTGCAAGACGGTGCTGGTCAACGGCACCGGCGGCATGCTCTCGTCCACCGGGACGGCCATCCTGGCGGTCGACTGAGGAGGGAACGATGACGACGAGTGGATACGCGCTGCCGCTGCCCCGGTCTCAGCCGGAGTGGGACTTCTACTGGGAGAAGGCAAAGGCGCACGAGCTCTGGATCATGCGCTGCAACGACTGCAATGAAGCTTACTTCTACCCGCGTGCCTTCTGCCCCGGCTGCCACTCCCGCGACACGGCCTGGCTGCGGGCCTGCGGGCGCGGCACGCTCTACGCCTTTTCGATTGTCCACCGCCCGCCGACGCCGGCGTTCCGCGAGGCCGTGCCGTACGTCGCCGCGATCGTCGAGCTCGAGGAGGGACCGCGTTTCCCAACCAACCTCGTCGGCGTGCCGTTTGAGCCGGAGGCGATCAAGATCGGCATGGCAGTAGAGGCCGTTTTTGAGGACGTGACTGCCGCGGTCACTTTGCCCAAGTTCCGGCCGGCTGCGGGCTAACGGCGGCGGCGGAGGTGGCTGTGAAGAGCAAAGTCGTCGATAGCTTTGGCGAGGCGGTCAGGGACATACCCGACGGCGCCAGTATCCTGATACCCGGTTTCAGCGGTGTCGGTATCGCCTATAACCTCCTGCGTGCGCTGTACGACCAGGGCGCGAAAGGCCTGCTGCTCATCGGCAACAGCATGTTCGCTGCCGCCCGCGAAGATGTCACCACCACTGGCAACCTGGTCGAAGCGGGCCGGGTCCGCAAGGTTATCGGCGCCTTTTCGGCCGCCGGTCACCCCTCACGTCGCACCAAGATCGAGACGATGCACGAAGCCGGTGAGATCGAAGCTGAGCTGGTGGCGCAGGGCACGTTGGCGGAGCGCATTCGCGCCGGCGGTGCGGGCATTCCCGCTTTCTACACGCCGGCGGCCATCGGCACCGAGCTCGCTGAGGGCAAGGAGCACCGCCTCTTCAACGGCCGCACCTACCTGATGGAAGAGGCGATCACGGCGGACTACGCTCTGCTGCGAGCCTGGAAGGCGGACGAAGCCGGAAATCTGGTCTTCCGGCGCTCCGCCCGCAACTTCAACCCCATCATGGCCACGGCCGCCCGCTGCACTATCGCCGAGGTCGAAGAGCTTGTCCCGGCCGGCGAGCTGGACCCCGACCAGATCCATACTCCCGGCATCTACGTTCACCGTGTGATCAAGATCCCACCCGACGGCGTGCTTCACGCCCGTCCCCAAACCCCGCCCGCTGCCGCACCTGCCCCGGCCGAGGCGTCGAGCGCGCCGGTCGACCAGGCGGCGAAGCGGCGTCTGACGCGCGTCGAGATGGCAAAGCGGCTCGCAAGCGAGTTCCAGGACGGCTGGATCGTCAACCTCGGCCTCGGTATGCCCACCATGTGCTCCGACCACGTCCCGGCCGGCCGAGAGGTCATCTTCCACTCCGAGAACGGCATTATCGGCTACGGCCGCCACGCGGTTGGCGACGAGATATCACCCTATCTGGTAAACGCCGGCGGCGAGACCGTGATCCTGGAGCCAGGCGGCGCCATCGTCCACCACGCCGATTCCTTTGGCGTCGTGCGCAGTGGTCGCATCGACGCTGCGGTGCTGGGCGCCTACGAGGTCGGCGCTAACGGCGACGTTGCCAACTGGAAGCTGGCTGGCGCGAAAGGTGGCGGCATCGGCGGCGCCATGGACATCGCTGCCTGCTCCAAGCAAGTCTTTGTGATCATGGAGCACACGACGCGCGACGGCGAGCCGCGCCTGCTGCCGCGCTGTAGCCTGCCGATCACGGCGCCGGGCTGCGTGACGCGCGTCATGACCGACCTCGGCCTCTTCGAGCCCAATGGCGACGGCTTCAGGCTCCTGGAGATCGCTCCCGGCTATACACTCGAAGAGGTACAGGCGCTGACCGGAGCGCCGGTAGTGGCCGATGCTCAGATAAAGAGAGCCACGATCTAGCCGCAGGCACGTGGCCGACGACCTACGAGCTGCAGCGCAGCGGCGAGCGCTACGGCCTCTTGTACTGTGTGCATCGCAGTCGGTTAGGGTATCGCCGCGCTTATCGAAAGGGTCTGAGTGGACTATGACACGCATTCCGCAGCTCACGAATCGCGACCAGGTGGCAGCCGAAGCCTGGCCCATCTTCGACGCCATCGCTGCGAGCCGCGGCACCGTCCGGGGACCGTTCTCTGTGCTCATGCACAGTCCTGAGGTCGCCGGCCGGACGGCACATCTGGGCACCTTCGTCCGCTTCGAGTCCTCGCTGGCGCCGCATATACGCGAGATCACGGTCATGACCGCGGCGCGAGAATGCGAGTGTGCTTACGAATGGGCCGCGCATGTCGTCTCGGCCCGAGAGGCTGGCGTCAGCGACGCGACGATTGAAGTCATCAAGCAGCGTCTACCGGTGGATGGCCTGCCACCGCGGGAGCAAGCTCTGGTCCGGTACGCCCGCGAAACTGTGCGCGACCATAAGGTCAGCGACAATACGTTCGAGGCCGTTTACGGTCTTCTGGGCGACCGCGGCATGGCCGAGCTCACGGTGGCGGTCGGCTACTACTGCCTCCTGGCCTGCGTGCTTAACGCTTTCGAGGTGCCGCCGCTGCCGGGCGGCGAAGTTCTGCCCTAGAGAATATTCGTAATCGTGCAACCTTTAACTGGTTCAGCGCCGCTTGTAGCGCAGCCAGTCATATTGCAGACCAATTTAGCGTACTGGGTCGGGTGCGTAGTTCGCAGTTCCACGTGATTGTGGAGGAAGGAACGCAGTTGCTCCAAATCAACACTTTCGAGTTGCAGGCATAGTGCAAAGTCAAGGACAGCGATAGACCCCTGAGACTGTTCGAGGCTCTCGATGCTATCGATTCCTCTCAGGACGGTGGCTGCTCGGTGTCTCAGCCAGCTGCCGGTAGGGACGCCATCAAGGAACTCTGTCGCACGCGCCGATACTTTCGGCGGCAGTCCGCATTTTCCTCAAGGTTTCCGTCGTCGTTCAGTGCATCCATTCCAGGCAGGTACTTGAAGACGGGCACGTTCCCCAGACCTTTCAGGATTTCTGGCAGCACTAGCGCGCGCGGACGCGGGCACAGCTGCTATAGATGGTCTTCCCAAGCAGTTGCTCGTGGGCGAACCCTAGAGTGGGGCCAGGCTATTCGCGATCCTCTGCAGAAGACAGCCGCCCGGCCATCAGGCCTTTCTTGCGAGTGAGCACGATCAGGCCTGAGGTCTCGAGCCGCCGAATCGTTGCGACCGCATCGGGACTGAACGTGTGTGTCCGCTTGCAGAGTTCCCCGACTGAATTCACGGCCCGGCTGATCTTGCAGCGCGCCCAGAATGAGACGCGAAAGGGCAGCGCCGGCCTCCGAGGCCACGCCGTGGTCCGGGTCCCGTCTGACGCCTGGTGCGCTTTCCTCAATGGAGGTCATGACTGAGACCTCACTGGTTGACCCGGGGAACGAGGTGGCCGGGCGCGTCCGAAGGGTGACCTGGTCTGCTCGAACCAGCTCGGAAACTCTGCCGCCGCGCCGCAGAGCTTGCAGGTCGCCGGCGTCGTCTCAAGTCCGGGCCTGCCGAGGACCCAATGATGGGCGCACGGCCGCGCCGAGTCCGGCGACTGGCCGGGCTGGGGAGGACGGAACGGTTCAGGCATAGAAGGCAAAAGAGGACATCGTCTTCTCGACGCCGTCGAGCTTCTGGATGTCCTCTGCGATGACCCGGCCCATCTTGTCCATATCGATGCCCTCGAGGACCGCGATGATGTCGTATGGACCCGTCACGGTGTCCACGGACAGGACGCGGGCAGACTGAAGCGTGAGCGAGCTGAGGCTTCTGGCTACCCTCTTTGCTTTACCGGTCTTGGTTTCGAGAAAGACGTAGGCTCGCATTATTCCCCTCCTCGTGCGAGGGTGCCTCGCGACCCGGCCACGATGGCACCACTCCCTCCGCCGCTTGACCGCTGACTGCGGCCTTCTTAAGAAAAACCCACAGGGCAGGTGCAAGCCGCCGTGCCACGGAGTCGTGCGCCAGGGCCACCGCCGTCCCCTTGGGGCCTTCCTTCAGTTGGACGAGGCCGAACTCTCGCAGCGCGAAGATCGCTCCTTCGATATCTCCAGGGTCTGAGGTCGTTAGGGCGAGGATCTCGGGGAGAGTCTGAAACTCGTTGGGCCGGAAAGCGAGCACGCGCAGCAACTCGGCCTTGGCCTGCGAATCGACGTACTTCTCGACGAATCTCTCGACGCGTCGTTGGTTTGCCGATGCGTGCGGCTTGGATGGCGAATGCTCGGCTCGCAAGAGATCACCCCCAGAGGGCTGCCAGCAGAATCGAGTTGGCAGCAAGAAGATTATATAGTAATCTTACTATATAGCAAGAGATGGTGGGACGAAGAACCACGATGATTGAATCAGCAACGGACCCGAGGCCTGGTTCGTTTGTCCAGCAGCTTGGCGTCTCGCCAGTCGCAGGCGGTGTCCTGCGCGTTCTCGTCCGCGATCCACATAGGTCCTTCACGGTTGATGAGCTGGCGGCCTGGATCGGCGCCTCAAACCCGGAGACCGCCCGATCCACCGCTCTCTTAGCGAACGCAGGCCTTGCCTGGACGTTCGGGCTCGACTGGCAGGTCCGCGTTCTGGTTTCGCCGCTGCCGCTCAGGCAGCACCTTGCCCGTTAGATCGTGCACGTGATCGCCGACAGAGGGAACACAGGCAAAGCGAGGGGTTTCGGCAAGGAGGGTGTTTTCAATGAAACATGAACTCAGCGCCCGCGAGAAGCAACAGCTGGATGCCCTTAAGGACACGCTGGGCGCGCTCCTGGACTCGCGAGCGAAGTTCGAATTGCTCAATTTCTGGGCGTGGCATCCATCTGGCTGGTCGTCACCGGGGGCCGTCGCCCCAAAATCCAGCCTGCCACGGATCGAGCTTCATGAAGCGCTGCTGGAGTTGGTCGACGCGGGCCTCGTGAAGACCAAGCGGGGGACCGACATCTGCTTCTACGCCATGGACAGCAAACACCCGGCCTACGCAGCCATTCTTCAATTAGGCAGGCTCACTCCCAGGAGACGCCGATACCTGATGCGCAATGTGCGTGCAAGTTCGTCCGTTGTCGAGGCTCAGGCAGCCTCCTGACGGAAACAGCACAAGCCCTGAAAAGGTGGACGGATGACTAGCCAAATCAACCGAAAGAGACTTCCTTCCCGGCCTGCAGACGAATCGCCGGGCGCTGAGAGGTTCGGTGTGCACACCTTCGGCAGCTTCCTTAGACACGAACGTCTCGCCCACGGCATGCCTTGCGCCGTACCGGCAGCGAACAGCATCGAAATGCCGCGGCTTGCCGGGTTCGAAGCCAACGCTTTCACGCCAACACTTCCAGAGATTGGCCGCTTGGCGGAGGCCCTTGGAACAGCAAAAGAGGTCATCATCCGCGAGGCGGGGATGATTCGAGGTTAGCGCAAAGGAGCCCTCGCTACGGTCAGGAAGTTAAGCCGGCCCAGGGTGAACAGGGAGGCTCGCGGCGATCGTCAAGAGCTCCTGATCGTCTATGGAAACGGCGCCCCGGGACACACCGCGCGCAGTGGCCTCGAGGGCCGCCTGTTCGACGATCTCCATGTACTCACCGAGGCTGATGTCACGAGCCGAGAGGTCGGCCTCGAACTCCTGCTGCTTCGTATCATCCAAGGCCGCAAAAAAGCTGAGCCAATCGATGGACGGAGGCCCCTACCGGCAGCAAAAGAGCCCGCCGGCGCTCTTGAGTAGCGGCCGCCGCAAACCCTAACCAGCGTCCAGTGTTCTTGAATTGTGCTTATCACTTATCTTATGTGGTACCAGCATGGACGAAGACGCTATCCAAGCAAGAATCGAATGACGGGCGGCAGGAAAATAACGTGCCCGGCATCGCGGTAGGCAGAGTGACGAAGGATGACTCCTCAATATGGGTGTCAGGGACGATAGCTCGGGATTCCACGACGGGAATTCGGCCATCGACACTCTTTAGCATTCAGTCAATATCGAAGTTCTACACCGCGCTCTTGGTTTTTCTCGCCGAGGCAGATGGCCTCCTGAATCTGGATGCTCCGCTCGTTGAGTATCTGGTAGATCTGCATCTGAACAGTCGCCTGGAAGAGGAGCCTGAGCGTCGCATTACTTTGCGGCATCTACTGAGCCACACAGCGGGCTTGACCCACGAAGCACCGGTGGGGGGCAACTATTCGGACTGCTCTGTCAGCTTCGAAGATCACCTAAGGTCGATTAGGGGCACCTGGTTGCGGTTTCCCGTTGGACAGCGCTACTCGTACTCGAATGTCGGCTTCGACCTCGCAGCGGAGGCACTACAGGTTGTGTTAGACGCAGATATTGAGTCGATCTTTCGCCGGTTGCTCGGCGAACCCCTCAACCTGACCCGAACCACGTATGACGCAAAGACTTCGCTGTCCGATTCCGGCCATGCCTCCGGCCATGATCCTAAAGTTCCGCATCCTTCGAGCCAGCTTCCGATGGTAGGCGCAGGCGGAGTGTTCACAGCCGCGCAAGATGTCGTCAAGCTTCTACAGGTCATCCTTAGCGATGGCGTCTACGATGGCAACCGCGTGCTGCCATCCGGGCTGTTATCGCGCATGGCCGAGATTCCGTTCCCGGTGGCTGGGCAGCGGTTCGGTTATGGCCACGGCATCGTCGTCTTCCAGCGACGTGGCGAGATGATCCGCGGCCATAGCGGAGGTGGGATTGGATTCAGCGCCGACCTCTATTGGGCACCTGACCTTGGACGTGGTGCGTTCATGCTCTCGAACCACGCCAGTACCGCAAAACAGCAATTGCTGGTCTTTGAACTACTATTGCCGGAAGAGAGAACGGGAAAGGTCGCACCAGATTCAGTCGGCAATTCAGCATTCAGCTATGAGAGCTTTTTTGGTGAGTATGTCGGGCGAGACCTCATCGTCAGGATCGCTAATCAAGACGACGTTGAGAGCCTTGTCCTCGTCTTACCGGCTATTCATGGCCTCAGAGAGGAGAGCCAAACCGTCTATTCGCTAATATCTCTTTCCAGCACCGAAGCTATGGCTGGTCCACACCACGTCCGCTTCATGTTAGACGCGTACGGCAGACCTTCAGCGTTGATGCTCGTGGCTGACGGCACATGGTTAGACTTTAACGTTGCCACGCCTGACGATGACCCTGCAGATGAGCTCGCTCACTTCTATGGCAAGTACGCCATTCACGTGTCAGGGACGGCGGTTGAGGTCTGCGAAATCATTCCTGGTCAGCCGCCTCTAATTGACTACCCGT